>Ga0123354_10001263_pt1 | contig 30053 bp, 26 predicted proteins | sample TergutLab28metaG_2_FD_97872 | JGI IMG/M metagenome (GOLD analysis project Ga0123354, IMG submission 97872) | Labiotermes labralis P4 segment gut microbial communities from Petit-Saut dam, French Guiana - Lab288 P4 | ecosystem: Host-associated > Arthropoda: Insects > Digestive system > Gut ... | reverse complement strand
GCCGGGAAGGGATAACCCTTCCGTTTGTGCGGCAGGATATGCGCCAACTTCGGACGCACCATCCCGTGGACGCGGTGTTATGCACGTGTGACGGGCTTAATTACTTCACGGCGCCGACAGATGCGGTGATGTTTTTCAATTCCGCGTCTGCTGCCTTAAAGCCGGGCGGTTGCTTGGTTTTTGATGTATCCACACCCTATAAATTGGCTGAAATATTAGGTGACCGTGTGATTTGCCATGACAGCGAGCGCGTGACTTACATATGGAACAACCGTTACAAAACGGATACGCGTATCTTGGCCATGTGCCTTTGTGTCTTTAATAAGATAACGGACGGGCGCTACGAAAGGGTTGACGAAACCCAAAAACAACGGGCACACACACGTGAGGAGCTAACCGAGTGGCTGCAACAAGCCGGTTTTACGGACCTGCGCTTCTATGGAGAAAAAGCGATGCGCGCGCCGGGCAAGAAGGAGCCGCGCTGGCATGTATGCGCGCGAAAGGGTATGGCGGCCGCCTTATGAAGAAGGCGATAAACGGCCAGCCGGATAAACTGGTTTCTTTTGCGCGCCCGTACGCCTATATTTTGGACAAGGCACGCGAGAACCGCAAGAAAGGCCGTTATCTGGCAGCGCTGGATTTGTTTCGGGCGGCTTACAGGGCCATCCCGCTTTCCGGAACGCTTGTGGAAATGGCGGAAACACTCATCGATATGGGCAGCTACCGGTTAGCGGTGACGAATATTTCCAAAGCATTGGCGGCCAATTCTCGTAAAACGGAGGCATTGTATCCATTAGCCGTGTGTTTTTACGCTTTAGATAAAACTGTGTTGGCATACGATGCGGCGGATTTATATTTACGGTATCATCCCGATGGTCCATACGCTTCACTCGCGTGGGAGATAATCGCCAGGACGCATGAAGACACACGGTATGCTCACATGCGGCGCGCCGCCGGTTTAATGAACCTGGCGGAAACAGACTTGAAGAACGGCTATTTGTACCGGGCGGTTAAACGCTTATATCGGGCTGTCGCTTTACCGGGAACAGATGCAAAGCTTATCAGCGCGGCCGCTACGCTATTATACAGGCGGGGAGCTTATTTGGAAGGAATCCGATTAACACTTAAAGCCTTTAAGTACTACCGGGACAGCGCCGTTTTACTGTGTACAGCCGCGATGGGATATTTTATTAACTCAAAACCCCGCGCCGCGCGTGCCGTGCTGACAGGGCTTACGCGCTGTGCGCGAAACGCTTCGGACGACGACTATATTTTTTACGTTCTGATGGCTTTAAAGGCGTATGAACAAGGCCTGCGGTGGTTTCAAAACGCCGCTGCCGAAGCATGTTATGACCCGCATGTTTTGGGATACTTGGCTCTGTTTAACCTTATGCTGGGACAGTCCGGCGATGCCGAACGTTTGTGTCACAGGTCGCTGGCGTTTGATCCGGCGGATAAGGAGAACCGGTACATACTGCGTCTCATTAAAAGCAACGCGTCTTTTTCGCCGAACGATGACCGCCCCGCCATTTTAAATAACGGGAACGGTGAAAAAACGCGGAATTTCGCGGCGGCGCATATACCGGGCGGTGTCACGGGTATCAGGCGGATTCGATCCGCCGCCAGGTTCGGCCCGCGTCAGGCGCGCAGGCTGTTATCCTATGTCATGTCCAATGCCACGGTGAACGCCGGGAGACGCCGGTTAAAAGAGTGGCTGCTGGATGAGGACATGCCCGAATGGGTTAAAAAGAGCGCCTTTATGGAACTGAAGCTTATCTATCCGAACATAAGACAATGGATACTCATCTATGGCCGCCTGTTCCATACAAAAACGCTTCCGATGAACGGCGCCTCCATTCCCGGCAGGACGGCGTTTATTAAACAGTTTTTATTCTTTACGGCTCAGGCGGACAATCCGAACCGCGCCGCCTCTTTTGCCGCCGACTTTTATGATGCGATAAATATTGGTAAAATGAGGCTGCGCACTCAACACGCCGTAGATGATTTTTTTAACTTGCTGGCCTTGTTCTTTTATAAGTCATGCGGCAGACCGGATTTAATTGATACGCATTGGGAAAAAACATGGTTGTCCAGAAGGCGCAGCCGCGGTATTGTACGGTTAATGAATGGAATGATTGGGAGGATGAAGGATTGAGTTTGATTAATTTTGACGAGCGTTTCGCGGATTATCTGCATGATTGGATGACCGAGCACGCAAGCGAGTACCTCGATATGGACGCGATGGAGAGAGACGCGGACAGCGTTTATTTACGTTTCATCAACACGCCGGCTGATTGGCTTGACGGGGTATCACCGGGCGCGTATTTTTCGCAATATGACGACGCGAAGGTATTGGTAGATTGGATGACGGATTACACGCGTCAGGGTATTCCCGTTCCCGCACTGCTGCTGGATAGAATCGCGGAGGTGGGACTGCCTTGTCAAAAACGGCTGACAGCATTATTGAAGGATGAGAACGCTCCGTCCGAAGCGCGTATGACCGCCGTGGGGCTCCTTCGCGAAATGGATAGCGACGCGCCGAAAACGATGTATATTCAATGGCTCAAGGAGATGGACGAGGGCAATGAACTGACAGAAAACGCGTTGGAGAGCCTGCGTCAAATGGGTCCTGCGGCCGTAAAACAACTAACCGAAGTCATCGGCCATGCGACACCGGCGGGGCAAGAGGCTATGTTGGATGTTTTGGTAAACTATCCCGGCAACGAAAAGGTGTTTCGCATTACTATGGAAAGGTTTATCAACTGTCCTGAAAAACGCGCGATTTTTGCGGGTTATCTGGGCAAATTGGGTGACGCGCGCGCACTGGAAGCGCTGACGCAAGCCGCGGAGAATGCCGATGTACCCTATTTAGATTACATTGAGTTGCGATCGGCTATCGAACGCCTGGGCGGTGACGCGCCAACGCGTGATTTTGGCAATGACTTGGGGTTTAACGCGACGGGGAGTCTATCTTGATTCGCCGCGTTTCGGAGGTGCTTGCTTGATTTGTCAGCGTTGCGGTATGTACTTGGAAGAGAAATCCCTGGTTTGTTTGCAATGCGGAACTCTCATCTCCCGCGCACAGGAACAGAAGCGGGGTGTAGAAGGCATCCGGCAGGGCAAACCCGACACGCGGCCGGACGCCTCACAGGAAAGCGGGCTTCATGACATACCGTTATTTGATGATTATGCGCCCATAGGCGGAGGGACGATTGATGTTTCCGAAAAGGCAAATCCGGAACGAGCGCGCCGAAGGCGCGGCGCACGGCCTTTTGCCCATGATGCCGGCCGTCCCGCCATGCGCAGAGGCATGCCGGACGGAACCGGAATGCAAAATGTCGTGCCGGTACAAAAACAATATAAACCGCATAATTCGGTAAAGGTTCGCTCCGTGAACTGGGCGAAAGTGGTCATCTTTATCGTGTCGCTGGCATTGGCAGCAACGCTGGCAGGATATCTGTACATTCATAACTCGTTGAAAGGGCAAATTATCTTGGCGCGATCCGGCAGGTCAAACGATGCGCAAGCCTACTGGATATTAGCCAAGGAACGGCTTGACGAGGGTTATGTGGATGAGTCCATCGAGGTGTTTCGCAGAGCCTGGGAACTGGATCTTGAAAAGAACCCGCCGATTAACAATGTGGAAGGGTTGCTGCTGTTATGCCAAGCCTATGAAGCGGCGGACCGCCTCTCCGACGCGATGGAACTGTATGCCTTTATGTATAAAGATGAACACATCGCCAAATTCAGAACAGAGGTGTACCGCAACCTGATTCGGCTGATGCTGGATGCCGGAGAGGATCGGGAAGCGGGAGAACTGATGCAGATAGCTTATGAGAATACCGGCTCGCTTGCTTTCCGCCAGCAAAGGACGGAGTTTCTTCCTAAGACCCCTGAAACAAGCCTTCCGTCCGGGCGGTACAGCGAACTGAAGGCCGTAGAGTTCTCATCACCGCAGGGCTTTGATGTGTATTACTCCCCGGAAACCACCGCCAACCTGCCCGATGAGGGTATCTTGTATACCAAGCCTATCGAAATGGAAGAGGGCATCGCGTCTTTTAAGGCGGTTTGCGTATCGGGAAGGCTAGTTAGTGACCCGATGACCGTCAGCTACTCGATATACCTTCCGTCACCCTCGGCGCCGAAGGCAAGGCTCGCGCCCGGGACGTATTCAAGGCGCCAGAAGGTTCACCTGTATTCATTGGATAAGGATAGTGATTTGCGCTTCTTTTATACGCTGGACGGTTCCGAGCCGGATGTGAATGACTCGCCGGAATACACGGGTGAGGCGATACAATTGCATACAGGCAATGTTAAGCTAAAGGCGGTCGCGGTCAATTCACTGGGCAAGGCCAGTTATGGTATGGAAGTAAACTACCGTATAGAAGTGAAGCCCTATCCCGAAAAAGTATATGAACGGACGGATGTGTTCGATGCGTTTGAGCTGATGAAGACCACCTTGGATGATTTTCAAGAACAGTTTGGGGAAGGGACGGAAACCGATCCGGTCATGCTGGCGGGTTTTCCGGCCCCTTGCCGAAGGTTTGAGTATGAATGGGGCGCCATGACAGCCGGACAAGACCGTTCCGGTCAACGTTGGCTGGTCGTTCAAATGGATATGAACAGCGCGTTGTGCCCGAATCCGAGGGGTGTCAAATTCGGTGATTCACTGGAGGATGTCATTTCCAAATTCCGCAACTGTACCCAGCCGCCGGGCATTTCGGGTGTACGCGGCCTCTACTATTCGGAAACGGGCATGGGACGCTATTTCCCCCTGGAGGGGAAGCAGGGCATGGTAAAATACACCTGCCTGTCCTCGGACGGCAATGTACTGGTTTTAGAGTTCTATTTTACGGACGCGCATCTCGTCCGTATTCATCATGTGTATATCGGCGGGTAAGCATACCGTCTGGCAGGAAGCATACACTACTTCATTTTTATAGCAATATCCAACATGCGGATAAATACATCAACGGATATCGGTTCTTCTGTTTGTTCAGGAGATTCCTTCCATGGTAAAAAAGAGCCATAAGCTATATCGTCGTCAATGATATATATATCATGAAAAGTCAAATAAGGCGCAGCTTGCTTATAAAAATCCAATGTGGCCATGCTCATGTTAGTACAACCAACCTTATCGAAAAAAGACATCCCGTCATCAGTCAAACCAAATTCAAGCACTGACGACACTTGAAAAGCCGGATGCCGCGTGTGAAAAACAGGTTGCGGCTCAACGCCGCCGGTCATCATAAAGGTGATTTCCGGTTGATAAACAGTTTGAAACTCTGCCATAAATGTAAGATATTCCATCGCAAGATCAGGTGAAGGCGCGCTGCCGGAAATGCAAAGCATTTTTAAGGTTGCAGGAATTTTCACGGGACGATCCGTATAAAGCTGCGGCGGAAGAATGCTTTTAAATTCCGGCAATCCCCCATTTTCATCCACTAGCGCGACATAATAATATATACGATCAAAGGCTGCTCTATCGCGAAGCAATGCGCCCCATTCGTCAGTAGGCAGATCCGGGGCGGCTATGATGCGTTCCAGAAGGTTGCGAAACTCAGGGGTGTCAAAACTAAATGGTTCTTTTTCCGTAGCATATTCATTTGTATAAAGATCAATAATTGTCATTAAAAGAGCGGATTTATAGTTCATTAACGCGCCGCTGCCCAACAACTCTTGATTTGGATACTGCCCGGCATACTGTGTGTCCCAAAGCATTATCAGATTAAAAAGTTCATCCACGGTTCGCGGCGGGTCCGGCAGTCCTATTTCGTTCCATTTTTCTTGGTCGTATTGCCATATTCTAAACCAAAGATATGTCGGAAGCCCCATCGGCTTTCCATCAATCGTGATCGCCTCCTGAATTTGTGGTATGTAAGAAGTAAGCCTTTGACTGATGACATCGGACTCGGGTAACGCTTGTATTGTCCCTTCAGCCATGTCACGGGGCAGCGAATCGTAAACATAAAAGAAAACCAAATCGACCGGATGTTCAATGAGTTTGTTATTAAAAAAACACTGTTCTATTTGTACATTTGGATGGGTAAGCATGTAAAAACTATTTGAAAGAAGGTCCGCGTACCCATTAATATGCAGTGTTTCCATATTGCCAATAATGGGCTCGGTATTGATGACATAATACAGTTCCGAGCGCCCATACAGGGGTTGCCCATACAGGGGTTGCCCATTAGGCAATGGAAGGAGTGTTTTGACAGGCGTTTTTTCGACAAGGTAGGAATCGTATTCATTTTCTAAAAATGAGTAGGGGCTTTCATCGTCCCAAAAGTCCGAATCTTCATCATGCCTGAAAAAAGTAGTATCCATCACACGCAAAAGCTCCGCTTCTTGCCCGATCCGTTTTTGATAAATATCACCCTGATATAGATAAAACAAACGATCATTCATTTCATCATAAGCAAACGGTGAAGGGGGAGAATCCGCTAATGTGATGCATTCACCTAACAAATTTGATCCAAGAGTATACGTGCTGATGCTGCCGGAGGCATACACTAGGACTTGATCCGGTTTGTAATAGGCGATTTGTTCCACGCCCTCTATGGTACTTACTGTCCATATTCCTGTGGATTGTGAATAATGTACCAGGGTGTTTCTTGCAGAGTCAATTCTTGACCTTACTAAAAGCCAAATCGAGTCGCGGTCGCGTACAAGCCCAATGATAAGACTAAAGTTCAAGTCACGGATAGCTGGCCCAGACAGTACAAATTTCCCAGAACTTTGCCAGACTCCGTCTTTAAAATTACTTATTGTTCCATCGAGTAAAGTAATGGCAGCAAGGCAATCCGGCTGTTGAAAAATTTAGACGGCGTGCATCCTTTGGTTGCTAGAGGGTTTCCGCGCCGTTGTTTGTTTGAGTTGAACAAACGGATCACCTATCTTCCAATAGTATAAGCGGCCTAGACCATTGTTTTCGATAAAAATGACGCTAATTCCTGTGTATCAAGCAATCGCTAACCGTCTCGTACCGCTTTTCAAGTCAATCAATGTAGTCTTCATTTCTGCCATATCATATTGACAGTTGCTTGAATTGCGTTAAAATGAGAGGCAGTTTCATTTTGGGTTTGGAGGCGGAAACATGACGCGCCCTTCCGGATATAACACGAAACAACGTGAAGCCATACTGCACTATATCATTTCGCGTGATAACACGCATGTCACCGCCGCGCAAATCATCCGATATTTTGAAAAGGAAGCCCTGCCTATTGGGAAAGCCACTATTTATCGCCATCTTGATAAGCTGACTGAAAGCGGAGCGTTACGGCGATACATTACGGATGGCCTGTCGGGCGCTTGTTATCAATATATCGGAAGCGATGATGATGACGCACATCTACACTTGAAATGCGACCGCTGCGGAGAACTGGTTCATCTGGAATGTGACGCATTGGGTGATTTAGAACGCCATGTTTTAGATGAACACGCTTTTCATATCAACGCGACAAAAACCGTTTTATACGGAACATGTGATGATTGTTTGCAAAAAGCCTAAGGGCAATGCTCCATTATTTATGAAAGGAGGAGAGTCAATGCGCCGAACAAGAATGATTGTTTTTATTACGGTTCTGCTGTTGACAACGGTACTGTGCGGATGTACGCAAAAAACCGAGGAGAAAGACCTTAAAATAAGCGTTGTTTGTACGAATTTTCCGCAATACGACTGGGTACGCCAGATCCTTGGTGACAAGGTTAACAACATCCGTTTAACCTTGCTGCTTAATAACAGAATCGACTTACATAATTACCAGCCGTCGGTTGACGATATGATAAAAATTTCCGTCTGTGACCTATTTATTTACATAGGCGGGGGATCCGACGGGTGGGTTGATGATGTCCTCAAGCAAGCGGAAAATAAAAAAATGGTTGTTATCAAATTATTAGATACGCTGGGCGACGCGGTGAAAACCGCAGAAACCATAGAGGGAATGGAAGATGAAGACGACGAAGATCATGACGGCGACCACGAGCATGAATCGGGCCTGGACGAGCATGTATGGTTGTCACTGCGAAACGCGCAGGTGTTTTGCGCGGTTATTGCCGATGCCCTTTCCGCGTTGGATAAGGGCCATGCCGAAGTTTATCAAAGCAATGCCGGTGTATACATAGACCAATTATCCGCCTTGGACTTAAAATATCGAGCGGCGTTAACCGCACCGTCCGCGGGCCCCGAGTCCGGCAAAACGCTGTTATTCGGCGACCGATTTCCGTTTCGGTATCTTACGGACGATTACGGGTTAAATTATTACGCCGCTTTTGCCGGTTGTTCCGCCGAAACGGAAGCCAGTTTTGAAACCATTATTTTTCTGGTGGAGAAAATGAATGAGTTGGGTTTAAAAAACGTGATGGTAACGGAAAGTTCGGATAAAAAAATAGCTGAAACCATTGTCAGAGAATCAAAGGGAGGGAATCATCCCATTCTTGTGTTGGACGCCATGCAATCGGTAAATAAAAATGATATATCCAACGGTGCAACATACCTTTCCATCATGGAGAGCAACCTGAGCGTTTTGAAAGAAGCGCTTGAATAAAGGAGCAACCGTATGCCGCAGTTAGCCTGTCAAAACCTTTCCCTTGGCTATGAGGGCAAAACCGTCATTACCGATCTTTCCTTTCATGTGAACGCGGGAGATTACCTGTGCATCGTCGGAGAAAACGGCTCCGGTAAAAGCACCTTGATGAAAACCATACTCAGGTTAAAATCACCGATAAAAGGTGAGATTGTGACAGGCGACGGGTTGGCGCATAACGATATCGGTTATCTGCCGCAGCAGACAATGGTACAAAAGGATTTCCCGGCATCTGTTCGGGAGGTCGTCCGTTCCGGTTGTTTAAACCGTTGCGGCTTGCGTCCGTTTTACAACCGGGCGGAAAAACGGATGGCGGAGGAAAACATGAATCTGCTCGGAATCGCTCCTATCGCAAAACATTGTTATCGGGAATTATCCGGCGGGCAGCAGCAACGGACACTCTTGGCAAGGGCGTTATGCGCCGCACGAAAAATACTGTTATTAGACGAACCGGTCGCGGGGCTTGACCCGAAAGCGACAGTTGAAATGTATGATGTGATAAAAAGCTTAAATAGTAATGGTATTACCATCATCATGATTTCTCATGATATTGCGGCTTCCGTAAAATTCGCTTCTCATATCATGCACATTGGCAATCATGCGTCTCTGTTTTTCGGTACGACAGCCGAATACCTTAAAAGCGAAGCGGGGCGGATATACTCAGGATGGGGGCGTGCACCGGCATGACGGAAATAATAACCACATTATCGGCGAATTTTCAATATCTGTTTGTACGTTATGCGTTGATAGTAGGCGTCCTCATCGCGCTTTGTTCCTCGCTTTTGGGTGTCACATTGGTGTTAAAGCGCTTTTCGTTTATCGGTGACGGGCTTTCGCATGTCGCGTTTGGCGCGATATCGATTGCCGCGGCGTTAAACCTAACAAACAACTTTCTTTTAGTTCTGCCGGTGACGGTCATCTGTGCCGTTTTGCTTTTGCGAACCGGTCAGAACACAAAAATCAAGGGCGACGCGGCAATCGCCATGATTTCCGTGGGTACATTGGCCATAGGCTACTTGATAATGAATTTGTTTTCCAAATCGTCCAACTTATCGGGCGATGTGTGCACCACGCTGTTCGGCTCCACATCCATTCTTACATTAAACGAAGCGGAAGTTTGGCTTTGCGGCATTCTTTCCATATTGGTGATAGCCGTATTCCTTTTGTTTTATCACAAGATTTTCGCGGTTACCTTTGATGAGGATTTTATGGCGGCAACGGGAGTTAAGGCAAAAACATACAACCTCATCCTTGCCGTTATCATCGCAGTGGTCATTGTTTTGGCTATGAACCTGGTCGGCGCGCTTTTAATTTCCGCGCTGGTGATATTTCCCGCCTTATCATCCATGCGGATATACAAAAACTTTAAGGCCGTAACCATCTGCTCGGTTATTGTATCCGTGGTTTGCGCCCTTCTTGGCATCTTCATTGCTATTCTGGCAAGTACACCCGTAGGTTCTACTATTGTGGCTGTGAATATCGCGGGCTTTTTAGCATTCAGCATGGCCGGATTGATTGCAAGGAGGGCTTGAACCAATGAAAAAGACGGTGGTTGTTCTGTTTTTTATCTGCGTTGTATGCATGGCGGTAACAGGCTGTTCTCAAAAAGACAACGGAACAGATGATTTTGCAGATTTGGGCATAATAGATTTGGATATCAGTAAAATGAGCGGTATTATGGTTTATTCGCAAGTTGTCCATATCGGTGAAAACCCCGCCGAGTATGTAGGGAAATGTATTAAAATAACCGGTCAGTATTATGCTTCATACAACGAAGAAACCGCTTCCTATTACCACTATGTGATTGTGGGAGACGAGGCTTTATGCTGTCAAGCGGGATTGAAATTCATATGGAAGGGCGACCACAAATACCCCAATGATTACCCGGCACTCAACACGAACATTGAACTGATAGGCATATATGAAAAACGTGAAGAACCCGGCAAAACCAATTATTACTTAATAGCCGACAGTTTGTCTCCCGCGGAATAGTGAAACCCCTGTATTCCGGTGGTTTTAATAGCTTAATCGTCCGCCTCATCATCCGGCAGGTTGGCGTTATGGTAAACATTTTGCACATCATCGTTATCTTCCAGCATATCCAGCAGTTTTATCACCTTTAGGCATGTTTCTTCATTCGGCAGGTCCACCGTGTTTTGCGGTACTCTCTGTGTTTGCGCCGAAAGAAAGGCATAGCCCGATTGATCCAGTTCCTCGCGTATACGTGAAAAATCATCCGGCGCCGTGATAATCTCGAAGGCGTCATCCAGCACCCGCACATCCTCCGCGCCCGCTTCAAGCGCCGCCATCATGAGCGTATCCTCATCGGATTTCGGATCGCGTTGGATGACGATGACGCCTTTTGTATCGAACATAAAACCGACGGAACCGGTCGTGCCCAGGTTTCCGCCGTTTTTTGCAAAGCAGTGCCGTACCTCCGAGGCGGTTCGATTGCGGTTGTCCGTAATGATTTCCGCGATGACCGCCACGCCGCCCGGCGCGTAGCCTTCGTAGATAATTTCTTCATAGTTGACAGTGCCCAGTTCACCTGCGGATTTTTTAATGGAACGGGAAATATTATCATTGGGCATATTACTGGCTTTCGCCTTGGCGATAACATCACGCAGCTTCCCGTTCGTGGCGGGGTCTGACCCGCCTTCACGCACGGCCATGGCAATTTCGCGGCCTATTTTGGTAAAAACCTTACCGCGTTCCGCGTCGGCTTTACCCTTCCTGTGCTTGATATTGGCCCATTTTGAATGACCGGACATGGATACGCCTCCCGCTATGCCTGTTCCTTTACCTGCCGATTGATTATAGCATTGCGCCTTTCTTTACGTCAATAAAAGGGAAGGGGATTTACACGCCGCGCTTTGGAATGATAAAATACCGCTTGGTAAGAAGTTCATCGAGCGGGAGGCGACGCGTAGTGAAACAGCTCAAGTCGGTTGTGATGGATGAGTTGAATGTTGAAAGGACGCTCATGCGAATGGCTTATGAAATGCTTGAACGGAACAGAGGCGCGGACAATTTAATGCTGGTGGGCGTTAAGCGCCGCGGCATGCCGCTTGCGCATATGATGGCGGATAATATGCACCATATTGAGGGTGTACGCGTACGTGTGGAAGAAATAGATACCATGCGTTACAGAGATGACCTGTCCGAGCATCCGCATGCACCGGATAACGGCGGCAATAGCGGCATTGGTGATATTACCGGATGGCGCTGTATCTTAGTGGATGATGTATTGTATACGGGCCGAACGGCTCGCGCGGCGATGGACGCGTTGATGGCGCTGGGGCGTCCTAAGCTCATCAGGCTGGCTGTGCTTATCGACCGCGGCCACAGGGAACTGCCCGTGCATGCGGATTTTATCGGCCGTCATGTGCCGACGGGGCGAACCGAACTGATTGCGGTGCGCGTTCCCGAGTACGATGCCTGTTTGGATGTTTTGCTGTATGAAACAGATCCCGATAAGTTTGTCGCGCAGAACCATGTCATTATATAGGAGGGACGCGTCATGGACAGAAAAGACGGCATGAACTTCGCACCGAAGGGGAAGCCGTGCCCGGTTGTAACGCCCGGTGAATTTGTATTTTCCGCCGTGGCCTTGGACCATGGGCATATCTACGGTATGTGCGGGGGGCTTACGGAAGCGGGCGGAACAATTAAATACGTATACGATAAAGACCCGGAAAAGGTGCGCCGTTTTATACAAGCATATCCTTCGGCACTGCCGGCTGCCTGTGAGGAGGAGGTACTAAACTGCCCGGAAACGCGGCTGATTGCCTCGGCGGCAGTACCAAACGAACGCTGCGCCCTGGGGATTCGCGTGATGCGTGCCGGGAAGGATTATTTTTCGGATAAAACGCCGCTCACAACGCTGGAACAATTGCAATCAGCCAAAGACGCCGTTGCCGATACCGGTAAAAAGTACATGGTATATTACTCGGAACGTCTCCATTCGGAAGGTTCCGTATTGGCAGGGCAGCTTGTGAACGAAGGCGCCATTGGCAGGGTACTGCAAGTGATGGGCATGGGGCCTCACCGGCTAAACGCGCCCGCGCGGCCCGAATGGTTTTTTATAAAAGAACAATACGGCGGAATCTTATGCGATATCGGTAGTCATCAAATAGAACAAATTCTGTACTTTACAGGCGCGCGGGACGCCCGCGTCGTAGCGGCGCAAATCGCCAACCATCATCATCCCGCCTATCCGGAATTGGAAGATTTCGGAGACGCGGTGCTGGTCACGGATAACGGGTGCTCAGGGTACTTCCGTGTCGATTGGTTTACTCCCGACGGGCTTCGCGTGTGGGGTGACGGGCGGACGTTTATTTTGGGTACGGAAGGTTACATCGAGATGCGCAAGTATATTAATATCACCGCGCAGCAGGACGGCGGGGATCATGTCTTTTTAGTGAATGGCGATGGTGAAAGGCATTACCGCGCCGCGGGTAGTATGGGCTATCCGTTTTTCGGGGATTTGATTTTAGATTGCATAAACCGCACGGAAAACGCCATGACGCAGGAACACGCGTTTAAAGCCGCGGAGCTTTGTGTCCGCGCGCAAATGCAGGCTAATAGAATCATTCGGCAAGACTAAATTTTAATTGTAACGCCCACCGGGCAATGATCGCTGCCACATATATCAGGCAGGATAAAGGCGTCTTGTACGCATTGGGCCAGCCTGTCGGAAACCAACACATAGTCGATACGCCACCCGACATTTCTTTCCCGGGCGCCGGGCTGATAGGACCACCAGGTATACGCGTCGCGCACATCGGGATGAAGCATGCGAAAGGTATCCTTGAAACCCGAGGCCAAAAGAACCGTCATTTTATGGCGTTCCTCGTCCGTAAAACCGGCATTGCCGCGGTTTGACTTGGCGTTTTTAATATCCATTTCTTGATGCGCCACATTCATATCACCGCAGACGATGACCGGTTTTTCTTTGTCAAGCGCCGTTAAGTACGCCCGCATGGCGTCCTCCCATGTCATACGGTAATCGAGCCGCTCCAACCCGCGCTGCGCATTGGGCGTATAGGTATTAACCAAATAAAAATCCGGGAAAGCGAGGGTTATCACACGGCCTTCCCTATCGTGATCCGCCTCGCCGATGCCCAGCCATATGCCTTGAGGTTCTTTGGCGGTAAAGACGGCCGTTCCCGAGTAGCCTTTTTTCTCCGCGGCGTTCCAATACCCCTTAAGGAAAGAAAACCTATCATCCGCCTGATAGGGCGCCATCTTTGTTTCTTGAATACAAAAAAAATCTGCGTTTAAATCTTTGTAAACATCCGCGAATCCCTTCCCAAAGGCTGCACGCAGCCCGTTCACATTCCATGATACGATTTTTATTTCCATATTTTCGCCTTCTTCGTCTATCAATTGTCAAGTAAAACGACAGCGGAGCGTTTTTCTGCCGTGATGCCGGTTAACGAAAGCCACTTCATTTGCTCTACACCGTCAACAGATCCGCCAAATGCGGCCCATGCGGTGCTTAAGACAACACGGAAACGCGCGGTCGGGTTAGGCTGATAGTTATACGGTTGATCCGGATGAAAGTTAAACACATAGGTATACCGGCCTTTTTTAAACAGAATAACCTTCTCCCGATCGAGCACCGCCATACACTTGGCAGGTTTCTTTCCGCCGCGTCTCGCGGACAGCAGGCGCAGCATCGCCTTATCAAAGGCTAACAGATAAGCATACTTTAAACCGGTGTCCTGCGCTAAATGCCATTGCCGGCGGCAGTAATGATAACTCCAACCATTGCCTTCGCGCGGGAAGTCAATCCATTCGGGATGCCCGAATTCATTTCCCATAAAGTTGAGATAGCCGTCACCGCCCGCGGCGCAGGTGATTAGCCGCAGCATCTTGACCAACGCCATGGCCCGTTCTATGGTGGGATCCGAGTCATCCCTGCGCATGTGGTCATACATGGTGCAATCCGCCATGCGGAAGATGAGTGTCTTATCCCCCACAAGGGCTTGATCGTGGGATTCCGTGTATCCAATTACCTTCTCACCGGGGCGGCGGGTGGTCAGTTCGTACCAAAGCTTCCCTAAGTCCCAATGGGATTCATTTGTTTCCGCAAACGACTTCATATAATCCGGCAAGCCCATGTTTAAACGGTAATCAAAGCCGATACCGCCCTCGTTTACCTTCAGGCACATGCCCGGCATACCGCTCATGTCCTCGGCAATCAGCACACAGCCCGGCCGAATTTCCTTGGCAAGGGATGCGGCAAGCTGCAGGAAGACGATGGCGTCCGAATCCGTGTCTTGCGAAAAATACTGCCCGTAATGACCGAAGGCAACACCCAACCCATGGTGTTTATATAGCATGGAGGTGACGCCGTCGAAGCGGAACCCGTCCAAACGGTACTCTTCCAGCCAGAATTTTATACCGGAAAGCAGAAAATGCAGCACATCCGGCTTACCGTAATGAAACAAGCGCGTCCCCCATGCGGGATGATCGCCCAAGCCGCCGGAGTGGGTCAGCTGATAATCCGTGCCATCAAATTCCGACGGGCCTTCCAAGGTATTTCGGGTCATGTGCGAATGCACCAGATCCATGATGACCGCTATGCCCAACCGATGCGCCTCATCTACAAGGGCCTTGAATTCTTCCGGCGTACCGAAACGTGAAGAAACGGCAAAGAAGTTGGAAACCTGATAACCGAAGGACGCGTAATAAGGATGTTCCATGATAGCCATGATTTGCAACGCCGTATACCCTAACCGGTGGATATACGGCAGAACATTTAACTTAAACTCTGTAAAACCGGAAACCGCGCCTTTTTCGCCCGCCATTCCAATATGGCATTCATAAATGAATAGCCTGTCCTTTGGCGTGACAGGCGGGTTTTGCCAGGGATACTCCCCGGGGTTCCAAATGACCCCGTCAAACGCGCCGTTATCCGGATTCTGCCAAAGCCGTTTGATATAAAGGGGAATCCGTTCAAACCGAACCCCCTTGCGCGTGACGCAAACCCTTACCTTCGAGGCGTGCGGAAGACGCCCCTTGACGCGTACCTCCCAGTCACCGTTCTGCGTACGCCGCATGGGGCAAGCCTGCGCGTCCCATCCGTTAAAATCACCCATCAACGTTAACGCGTCCGCTTCAGGCGCCTTCTCACGGTACACCCAGCAGTGCTCATCCGCTTGATGAAAACCGTAATAATGGTGGCCGTTGGCAAAGTCTGACAGGGTCGTTAACACACCCAGTTTGTTTATCGTTTGACTGTAATAACTCATGCGTGTCCGGATAGCGCCCTCATAAGGCTTCAGCAAAGGGTCCAGTTTGATGATACGCAGAGGTGTCTTCATCACCATAACCTCGATTCTGCCTTAAGCTGTTTATCATGATGGTATGTGAGTCGCGCGCGTTTGTCAATGCATGACAAGATTACCTCTGTTTCCTATAGAGAATGCCGTTATGGTTAAAAACACAAACAATAAATATGTATATTAAAATAATGTTCGGAAATTAGCTTGACTTTAGCGAATAAAATACGTTAGAATGCACTTATTACACTCGTTTTCACGAAAAAGGGGGAAAAACGGATGAAAAAGGTTGCGGTCATCATGGGTTCTGACAGCGATTTGCCGGCGCTCCGCCCGTGCTTTGAAACGTTAATGGCGCTAAGCATTCCGTATGAGGCGCATGTATACTCCGCGCACCGTACACCCGCGGAGGCGGCCGCGTTTGCGCGGGCGGCATCGGACAATGGTTTTGCCGTTATCATCGCCGCGGCGGGGAAAGCGGCCCATCTGGCAGGTGCGTTAGCGGCGCAAACCGTTCTTCCTATCATCGGCATACCGATTAAGAGCGACGCGTTGGATGGCCTGGACGCATTGCTATCTACCGTACAGATGCCGCCGGGGATACCGGTCGCCGTGGTGGCTATTGACGGCGCGAAGAATGCGGCGCTTCTGGCGGCACAGATGATTGCCTTGTCAGACGCTGCATTGTACGACAAACTGCTTGTATTGAAAGAGGATATGCGTCGGCAGGTATTGGCAAAAGATGCCGCGCTGAAACCCGTATGAATGAAAGTGTGTTCAATAAACTGCACGAGGAATGCGGTGTGTTCGGCGTCTTCCTGCGCGGTGATAAAACAGGCGTACTGACCCCAACCTATCATGCCTTATACGCCCTGCAGCACCGGGGTCAAGAGAGCTGCGGCATGGCGGTGAATATCGGCGGTGATTTAAGGTGCTGCAAGGATGTGGGGTTGGTTAATGAGGTATTTACACGCGATGTCATGGAAAAACTATCCGATGGCTGCGCTGCCATAGGACAGTGCCGCCATGCGTCCTCGGATACGAATAACCGCGACAACGCGCAGCCCCTGCTTATCAACAACCATAAGGGGCCCTTTGCGTTATGCCATAACGGCAGCTTAATTAACGCGCAGATGCTTCGCGAACAAATGATGAAAGGCGGCGCGATTTTCCATACGACCGGTGACATTGAGGTCATCGCCCAGATTGTCGCGCAGGAACGGCTGTGTTCGGGCAGTATCGAGCAGGCTGTGGTGCGGGCCATGGAACGGATAGAGGGCGCGTACTCCCTTTTGGTTATGAGCCCTCAAAAGATGATTGCCGCGCGCGATCCCCGCGGTTTCCGTCCGTTATGCATGGGTGACTGGAATGGCGATATCGTTTTTGCCAGCGAAAGCTGTGCCTTGGATGCCATTGGAGCCGCGTTCGTGCGTGATGTGGAACCGGGAGAGGTCGTTGTGGTGACCCGTGAGGGTATTGAAAGCCTGCGCGCGTCATCTGAATGTGATAGCGCGTTATGCGCCTTTGAGTTTATCTATTTTGCGCGTCCGGACAGCCGAATTGACGGCAGCAGCGTGCACACGGCCAGGCTTCGCGCCGGTTCATTTTTAGCCTTAGAACATCCCGTACAAGCCGATGTGGTTGTGGGCGTACCCGACAGCGGAATCGACGCCGCCATCGGTTACTCGCGTCAAAGCGGCATTCCGTATGGTATCGGATTTATTAAAAACCGTTACATCGGCCGCACGTTTATACAACCGGAGCAGCAGCAGCGTGTCCATTCCGTACGTATTAAGTTGAATGTGGTGGAAGCCACTGTCAAAGGGAAGCGCGTGGTGCTTATTGATGATTCCATCGTCCGGGGCAACACCGGCGCGCATATCGTCAGCCTGTTGCGGGAAGCCGGCGCGGCACAGGTTCATATTCGCCTAACCGCTCCCCCGTTTATGTATCCTTGCTATTTCGGCACCGACACGGACAGCGCGGAAAACCTCATCGCCGCGCATCACAGCATTGAGGAAATTGGCCGGATGATGGATTCGGACAGCCTTGGGTTTTTAAACATCGATTATGTGGATAAACTGGCCGAACACTGCAAACGCGGTTTTTGTAAAGGATGTTTTACCGGTACCTATCCCATGCGGACAGTCTGCCGGGAGGATACGCATACGGCTGTTATGTCTCAGCCATTAACAGGCACATCATGACGGACGCATACGGGAATGAACGCTATAAAGAAGCGGGTGTCGACATAACCGCGGGATACCGCGCGGTGGAACTGATGCGGGGGTATGTAGCCAAGACGGCGACCCGCGGCGTTCTGGAGGGTATCGGCGGCTTTGGCGGTTTGTTTGAGCCGGACTTAACCGGTATACGAAACCCCGTACTCGTCAGCGGAACGGACGGCGTAGGCACAAAGCTGAAGCTGGCATTCCTTTTAAATAAGCACGACACGGTGGGCATCGACTGCGTGGCGATGTGCGTTAACGATGTGCTTTGCTGCGGAGCGAAGCCTCTTTTTTTCTTGGATTATTTGGCTGTAGGTAAAAATAACCCTGAGAAGGTGGCGTGTATTGTCGGCGGCGTGGCGGAAGGATGCGTGCAGGCGGGCTGCGCGCTGATAGGCGGTGAGACCGCGGAAATGCGCGGTTTCTACCCGGAAGAAGAATACGACTTGGCCGGTTTTTGTGTGGGTATCGCGGATAAAGCGGCGCTGCTTGATAAAAACCGCATGAAGCCGGGAGACGTGCTCATCGCACTGCCTTCTTCGGGTGTTCACAGCAACGGTTTTTCATTAATCCGCAAAGTGTTTAGCATGGAAAGCGGCGGCCTTACCAATATGCGCTTAAAAGTTACAGAAAGTGATAGTGCGCGGTTGTCCTTGCCGGAAACGTTGTTAACGCCTACAAAGATATATGTTAACGCGGTAATGGCTTTGCTGGATGCGGGCGTAATGCCATGTTCCATCGCGCATATTACCGGAGGTGGCTTTTTTGAAAACATCCCGCGCGCCATGGGTAAAGGTATGCGTGCGAGGATAGAAAAGAAAGCGGTTCGCACCCCACCCGTTTTTAACATCATCGCCGAAACGGGCCGTATCAGTGAACGCGATATGTACTGCACCTTCAATATGGGCGTCGGTATGTGTCTGACGGTGACAAAGGATGAGGCTTCGCGCGCGCTGGCGCTTTTAAAGGCGCATGGTGAGGACGCCTATGTACTGGGCGGGATAGAGGCAGGCGAGGGCGAGTTGGTGCTATGCTGACAATTGCCGTTCTGGTTTCGGGCGGGGGGACAAACTTACAGGCACTTTTGGACGCGCAGAGGAACGGCGTTTTACAAAGCGGTCAAATCGCACTTGTGATAAGCAGCCAAGAAGACGCCTATGCCCTGACGCGTGCCCGTACCGCGGGCATCAAAACGGCGGTTTTGGTAAAGGAGCGCGGTGAATCCTCCAAACGGTACGGACAAAGGCTGCTGGCTGTTTTGCAAACCCATCGGGTCGAGTTAATCGTCCTGGCCGGGTTTCTGCTCATTTTGGATGCCTGTGTCGTTGATGCTTACGAAAACCGTGTCATCAATGTTCATCCCAGCCTCATTCCATCCTTTTGCGGAAAAGGTTATTACGGCCTTAAACCGCATGAGGCCGCGTTGGAAAGAGGCGTGAAGATTACGGGCGCAACCGTGCATTTGGTCAACAATGAACCGGATGGCGGCCGCATTCTGGCGCAAAAAGCCGTGCGTGTCCGCAAGGGCGATACGCCGGAGCGCTTGCAAAAGCGCGTCATGCGCCAAGCCGAGTGGATTTTACTGCCGGCCGAGACGGAAAAGCTGGCTTATCAGCTTAGTCAAACAAGGAGGTAGCGCTTTGAGCCATGTCTTAGACTTACTCAAGGACGTACGGGAAAACGCCTATCCCGGACGGGGTATTGTTTTGGGGATTTCAGCCGATGGCGGCAGCGCTGTCGCCGCCTACTTCATCATGGGGCGAAGCGACAACAGCCGTAACAGGGTGTTTGTACAAAAAGGGGACGGAATAGTCACCGAGGCTTTTGACCCTGCAAAAATGAAGGATCCCGATTTAATTATTTATCAGCCGGTACGGGTATGCTCCGGCGGAGTCACCGTGGTCTCCAATGGGGACCAAACCGACACGATCGCGGCTTTTCTGGAAAGCGGGAAATCCTTTGAGGAGGCAGTCCGTACCCGTACCTTCGAGCCGGACGCACCCAATTATACGCCCCGCATATCCGGTCTGCTCACATTACGCGATGGGTTGGTAAGCTATAAACTGTCTATTTTAAAGTCCTGCGGGGGTGATTCGAAAAGCCCGCAGCGTTTCTTCTTCGAGTACCCCGCGCCGCGGGCGGGCGAGGGGCATTTTCTGCATACCTATGCGGCGGATGGATCCCCCCTTCCGAGCTTTATGGGGGAACCCAAACGCGTTGCGATAACCGGTGACGCGGATACCTTCACCGCGGCGCTTTGGGCCGGTCTGGATAAGGATAACAAGATAAGCCTCTTTGTACGCTTTACGGATATAAAAACCGGCAGCATACAGACACGCATCCTTAATAAATATATCCAATAAACGTGAGGTCTTACTATGTACCAGCTTGAATTAAAATACGGGTGTAACCCAAACCAGAAACCCGCGCGTATCTTTGCTAAAGCCGGAACGCTGCCGCTTCAAGTGCTCAGCGGCAAGCCCGGATATATTAACTTTTTAGACGCGCTGAACGGTTGGCAGTTGGTGCGGGAGTTAAGGCAGGCTACAGGCCTTCCCGCCGCGGCCAGTTTTAAGCATGTCAGCCCCGCGGGCGCGGCTGTCGGGCTGCCGCTGCCCGATACACTGCGCCGCAGCTGTTTTATACAGGATGAACCTTTGTCTGTGCTGGCCTGCGCCTATGCCCGCGCACGCGGCGCGGACCGTATGAGCAGCTTTGGAGATTGGATTTGTTTATCAGACCCATGCGACGCGTCCACCGCCCGGCTCATTACGCGCGAGGTGTCCGACGGCGTCATCGCGCCGGGTTACGATTTAGACGCGCTTGAAATGCTAAAGCGAAAACGCGGCGGCTTTTATAACATCGTTCAAATCGATGCAAGTTACACACCCGAAGCGTTGGAACAAAAAGAGGTATTCGGCATCACCTTCGAGCAGGAGCGCAACACACTGGAAATCGACGATGCTTTATTCATGAATATCGTATCGGCTAAGAAAGCCTTACCGCCCGATGCGAAACGGGATTTGAAGATTGCGATGATCACCTTGAAGTATACGCAGTCCAACTCCGTATGCTTTGTGAAGAACGGGCAGGCTATCGGAATCGGCGCGGGGCAGCAAAGCCGTATTCACTGCACGCGGTTAGCGGGCGACAAGGCGGATAATTGGTGGCTGCGCCAACATGAAAAAACGCTGAACCTGCCCTTCTTGGAAACGCTTAAACGTCCTGACCGTGACAATGCCATAGATCGTTATATCAGCGGCGAATCGGGCGATGTACTGGCGGACGGCGCTTGGCAAACCCGTTTCACGCATCAACCGGAAGCCTTATCAGGCGACGAGAAACGGGCATGGCTCGGACAGTTAACGGATGTTACCTTAGGCAGTGACGCTTTCTTTCCCTTCCGTGACAATATCGACCGCGCGGCGCGAAGCGGTGTTCGCTATGTTGCCGAACCCGGCGGCTCTATCCGCGATGACGCGGTCATCGCGGCTTGCGACCAATACGGGATGACCTTAGGTTTCACAGGGCTGCGGCTGTTCCATCATTAATTGCTTAAAAACGGAGGGCTTAACCTGAAAGTATTGGTCGTAGGCGGCGGCGGACGAGAGCATGCCATCATTCAAAAACTAAAAGAAAACCCTGCAATCGACACGATATACTGCGCGCCGGGTAACGGCGGCATCGCCTTGACGGCAACTTGTGTTCCCATCGGGGCCAAGGAGATAGAAAAGCTGGCGGATTTTGCACAGGAACACCGCATGGATTATGTGGTTGTCACGCCGGATGATCCGTTATGCTTAGGGTTGGTAGACCTGCTGGCCGCACGCGGTATACCGACCTTCGGCCCCTGTAAAGCCGCCGCGCGACTGGAAGGCAGCAAAATATTCGCAAAAGATCTCATGCGCCGGTACGGTATCCCTACGGCTGATTACCTTGCCTTTGACGACTATCAAACCGCATTGCGTTATGTGAGGAACGCCGCCTGCCCGATGGTGATAAAGGCTGACGGGCTGGCTTTGGGAAAAGGCGTTCTTATCTGCCATACCCGCCGTGAAGCGGAAGAAGCCGTTACCGCTCTCATGCAAGAAGGGAAGTTCGGCTCCTCCGGCAGCCGCATTGTTGTGGAAGCGTTTCTGCAAGGCCCTGAGGTTTCCGTACTCTGTTTCACCGATGGTACAACCTTACGCCCCATGGTATCCTGTATGGATCACAAGACGGCGCTTAATGGTGATAAGGGATTAAATACCGGCGGCATGGGCGTTATTGCGCCGAACCCGTTTTATGCACAAGACATTGCCAAGGTATGCTTAGATACGATTTTCCTGCCCACACTGCATGCCATGCGTGCCGAAGGCTGCCCCTTTCAAGGCTGCCTCTACTTTGGCCTTATGTTAACCGACAGCGGCCCGAAGGTCATCGAGTATAATTGCCGCTTTGGCGATCCGGAAGCGCAAACCGTATTATCTCTTCTAAAAAGCGACCTGTTCACCCTCATGCAAGCTACGACCAACGGTACATTAAACCAAACGGAATGTCGGTTTTCCGATGAGGCTTGTTGCTGTGTCGTGTTTGCTTCCGGAGGGTACCCTGAACGGTACGAAACGGGCAAGCCTATTATGGGCATTCCGGCGGCTGAGAAGCTTGCGAATATATTTCATGCCGGTACCCGATTAACAGAAAACGGCATCATCGAGTCATCGGGCGGCCGGGTACTGAATGTGACGGCTACAGCCGATACATTGCGCAGCGCGGTCAAGCGCGCGTATAACGCGGCGAGCCTGATAACCTTTGAGGGTATGTACATGCGAACCGATATCGGTGAAAAAGCGCTATTAAAGACAGAGTGGAAAACCGACCATGAGCGTTAAGCGTATTTATGTTGAAAAAAAGCCCCCTTATGATGTGGAGGCGCAATGGGTCTTCAAAGAGATTCGTGATAGTTTACTGATTACCAGCGTGACGGGCGTACGGTTGTTGAACCGTTATGATGTGGAGGGCATCAACCGGGTTCTCTTTGATCAGTGCAAGCCCATTGTGTTCATGGAACCGCCATTGGATATCGCCTATGACGCGCTGCCGCAGGTATCCGGCGCGGTTATCGCCTGTGAATACCTGCCCGGCCAGTTTGACGCGCGGGCGGCCAGTTGCCGGGAGTGTATTCAATTTGTCAGTCAAGAGGCTAACCCCACCGTACATACCGCAAAAATATACTTGTTGGAAGGAAACCCGACCGCACAGGAGCTTCATCGTATCCGGCAGTATTTAATTAACCCGGTGGAGTCAAGGGAAGCGGATCTTAGCGAGAAGACAACGCTTGTCTTGCAGGTTCCTATTCCCGACACCATAAAAGTACTCGACGGGTTCAGGTCATCGGATGATACGGGCATCGCACGGTTGATAAAGGCATATGGTTTGGCAATGGATGAAGCTGACCTTCAGTTTTGCCAGACTTATTTCCGTACCCAAGGCCGTGATCCCACGGTTACCGAGCTGCGCGTGATTGACACCTACTGGAGCGATCATTGCCGCCACACCACTTTCTTAACCGTTTTGGATGAAGTAACCATTCAAAAACCGGCTGTGGAGAAGGCGTTCCGCCGATATCTGGACCTACGGGCTTGTGTGTACGACGGCGAGTGCAGACCCATACATTTGATGGATATCGCCACCATCGGCGCAAAGGCGTTAAAGCGGCAGGGTTTGTTGGCCAATGTCGACGAAAGCGAGGAGATCAACGCCTGTTCCGTCAAGCTGGATGTTCAATTAGGCGGCGCTACGGAGCCGTGGTTGTTGCTGTTTAAAAACGAGACCCATAACCATCCCACCGAGATAGAACCATTTGGCGGCGCGGCGACATGCATCGGGGGCGCCATACGAGACCCCCTTTCAGGCCGGGCGTATGTATATCAGGCGATGCGCGTAACCGGTGCCGCCAATCCTTTAATGCCCGTAGTAGAAACCATGCCGGGGAAGCTGCCTCAACGGAAGCTGGTCACCACGGCGGCGGCGGGTTTCAGCGCTTATGGCAATCAGGTGGGCTTGGCTACCGGCTTGGTGGATGAGCTTTACCATGACGGATACGCCGCGAAACGCTTGGAAATAGGCGCCGTGGTGGGGGCGGTACCCGCCTGTCATGTGCGCCGTGAACACCCGCTTCCGGGCGACCTGGTTATTTTACTGGGAGGCCGAACGGGCCGTGATGGCTGCGGCGGAGCGACAGGTTCTTCAAAGAGCCACCAACTTGCCAGCGTTGATACCTGCGGCGCGGAGGTACAAAAGGGAAACCCTGTAACAGAACGCAAGCTTCAACGGCTGTTCCGCGAAAAACAGGCGTCTTTGATGATAAAGCGCTGCAATGATTTCGGAGCGGGCGGCGTCTGCGTGGCGATAGGTGAACTGGCTGACGGTTTAAAGATTAATCTTGACAAGATACCCAAGAAATATGAAGGGCTTGACGGTACGGAGCTGGCTATTTCCGAGAGTCAGGAGCGCATGGCCGTGTTGGTGGCAAAGGAGGACGCGGAGGCATTTATAGCCTTAGCTTTAACTGAAAATTTGGAGGCCGCGGTTGTAGCGGAGGTAACCCGTGAGCCATACCTTCAAATGATGTGGAACGGGCGGCGTATCGTCAATCTTTCCCGCGCATTTTTGGGCAGTAACGGCGCGGAAAAACACGCGAAAGCGTTTGTGCCCGACGCTTCTGTTCAAAACACACCCTTTGAAGGTGTCACCCTGACAGAAAAATACCGCAGTATGGTTTCGGATTTAAACATATGCGGCAAAAAGGGGCTTGTTGAAAGGTTTGACAGCACCATCGGCTCTGGAACGGTGTTCATGCCTTTTGGCGGACGCAGACAGCTCACACCCATTCAAACGATGGCAGCTAAATTACCCGTTGTGGGAGGCGACACCACTACCGTCAGCGGCATGAGTTATGGGTTCTATCCGCAGACGATGGCGCAAAGCCCCTTTGAAGGCGCTTACCTGTCTGTAACGGACAGCCTGGCAAAGCTAGCCGCGGCAGGTTTTGATATCACTGGCGCGGCCCTCACTTTTCAAGAGTATTTTGAGCGTATGACCAATGATCCTGCCCGCTGGGGAAAGCCGTTGTCGGCATTACTGGGCGCTCTTTGCGCCCAACTGGACTTTGGTGTTGCGGCTATCGGCGGCAAGGACAGTATGAGCGGCTCGTTTGAAGACCTGAATGTACCTCCCACATTGGTCAGCTTCGCCGTCGCTTCCGGCTTAAGCGGCACGGTTATTTCGCCGGAATTGAAGGCTGCAGGGCACTGCCTGAGGCTGCTGGCCGGTGACCCGTATGACGGGGCCGGGTTGAAAGACAATTACATGACGTTATACCGTATGATCTGTGATAAAAAGGTTATCTCCGCTTGGGCAGTAGGATGGGGTGGCATCGCCGAGGCGGTCTTTAAAATGGGGCTTGGCAACCAAATCGGCGCGCATCTTATCTGCGACGGCGACTTATTCGCGCAAGCCTTCGGCAGTATATTGATAGAAATGGCCGATGGCGAGGCCAACGCGGACGGACCCGGCGTTTATATAGGCCATACCATTGAAGAGCATGTGCTTCGTATAGACGGAGAGACAATTGATTTCAAACCGTTGGAAGCACTTTATGAAGGGAAGCTTGCCGGCGTGTTCCCATATATCCATAAGGATACGGGTGCGGTAAAAACGGTATCCTATACCGTGCCGCGGTCTGTCAAGCCCGCGGCGCGCACGTATAAGCCGATGGCTTTTATACCGGTTTTTCCGGGTACCAATTGTGAGACGGATACCGCCGCGGCGCTGAGCCGAGCAGGGGCGGAGCCAAATATTTTTATAATTAAGAATATCACACCCGCCGCGATTTCCGAAGCCTTACGAGAAGCCGCACGGATGATAAGTAAAAGCCAAATGATTGTGTTCCCCGGTGGTTTTTCCGGCGGTGACGAGCCGGACGGTTCGGGAAAGTTCATCAACGCGTTTTTCCGCAACACAGCCGTAAAAGACGCGGTATGCGATTTGATGGAGCGGCGCGGCGGCCTTATCTTAGGTATATGCAACGGCTTCCAAGCGCTTATCAAGCTTGGTTTGCTGCCTTATGGTAAAATTACGGATACCGATGAGAAGAGCCCTACCTTAACCTATAACGCTATCGGACGCCATCAAAGCATGCTTGTACGCACACGCATTGCCAGTAACCTCAGCCCCTGGCTTCAAAAGACTAGGGTCAACGACATCCACACCCTTCCTATCTCCCATGGAGAAGGGCGGTTCGTTGCCAACCAAGATATGTTGGAACAGCTTTTGGCAAACGGTCAAATCGCTACGCAATATGTGGATTTAAATGGTATACCCACGATGGACATACGGCACAATCCCAATGGATCCGCCTGGGCAATAGAGGGTATCACCAGCCCCGACGGGCATGTGTTAGGTAAAATGGGGCATACGGAACGTGCCGGAAAAGACCTATACAAGAATGTGGACGGAAACAAGTTCCAACCTGTCTTCGAGAGCGGCGTCGCGTTCTTTCAATAAGGCGAAGCCGAAATTATTTATTACAACTTAACTGTCATGATACGCAGGGGTGTTCGGCTGCCTTTGCCAGCAAGTACTCCGCTTCTTCGGTGTTATCAAACCCGGCTGACATCCATAATCCCTTGTAGGGGAACTGTCTTTGGACTTCCAATGCGCTCTTGGCGCTATCCAACCCGTGAAGGACAAGGCATTTTCCGGCCTTGAAAATCTTTTCGTAAAGCGGGAACCATTTTTCATCCGAAACCGCCGCGTTTCCGTCACCCGGCACCCATTGGATGCCATCCAGGCCCGGCAAGGTAAGCAATCGGTCCACATGAGCAATCTGCCCGGGGCCGTCTAAATGGTAAATGCTATGGTCCAGAAACGCGGCGATACGTGTGAGTGAGGGCATCACGAAGCGCGTAAAGTCGTCCGGTGAAATCATCGCGGAAAAATCGCATTGCAGGGGATAATATGTCGTCTCGCACCAGGGCCCCAACCAAGCGCCGTGCCCATGCTGCCCGCAAGCGCGGATGACGCCGCGCAAACGCGCATAACAAATTTTCCACGCCTCATCGATCATCTCAACTGCTTGCAGCACCTGATCGGGATAATCGATCAAGTCTGTCAGTAAAGTTTGCGTATCTCGCAAAGAAGCCAAAATATCTAAGTTGCCGCCCAAATCACTCACACCGATTAAGTAACTGCCGTCATACCGGTCTGCCAACAACTGCGTCATTCCGGTCACCATCCGGTACATAGGCGAATCTTCTATCAAACGCAAATCCTTTAAACGGCTCCAATCTTTAAGGAAGGTATAGCCCTCCCCAAACCACACGGTGTGCTCGGTGGGGATATAATCGCTCCCCATCATCGCGGCCAAGCATCCGGGGCCGTAATTAGCCCAGTCCTGCGGAATGGCGTCCCCAAAAAAACGTGTGTTTTGAATATAACCGCGCAACGTTTCATATCGGCCTTCCAAGTTGCTTAGCCTGTCATGCTGATCAACAGGCGCCGTGTCCGTTTGTTTTGCTTTCCGATCCTCAACCGTGATACTCAAGATGGGCCTGTCCGATGGTTCATGTTTCCAAAACGCGTCATACCGTTTAAGCGTACCTGCGGGCATGTGCTTCATATGCTTTCTCCTTCATCAACTTATAAACCATACGGTTTAACCAAAATATTTTATGCTTGCATCATAACATAACCGGATTGCCGCTCACAAGAATAACTTGTAACTATTCTTTCGCTTCCAACGTGATTGGGATGGTACGTTGCGCATCCGGAGTGCCGCTATCGGTTGGTATGGACAGTAGCATTTTATCAGGCCAGATGTCGGGTGGAACAACCCGATAGGTCACGGTCACCTTTCCCGGTTCTCTAAAAGACCAACTGCGGACTTGGGTGACACCCAAAGGCTGTCCAGCAGATGTGTAGACCTGCGCGGTTCCCCAAGTATGCGAAATCGCATCCAACGCGGAGTCGCTTTTTCCGCTGATAGATAAGACGATACTTGCACTGATAGGTGAAAAGCTGGCCTCTTCCAAAGAGAATGTAAAGCCATCTATAATCTGTTGCAAAGGCTGCGCGTTACGCGTGTGTTCGTTTATATCGGTTGTAAGTACAGTGAAGCGCATCCCGTCGGGTACGATCTTGAAGCGGCACTCCGCATCCCACATCAAGGGAAGCCCCACCTCAAATGACGAACGATCTTTCAGCGTCTTATCCCTGGGTTCCAGTGATACGAAGTAGCGCATTTCGCCGGGTTCCTCGCCGGGTAGAGCCAGTTGATCATGCGGGGAATCCTTCTCGCCATTAATCTCAATCCAGTCGCCTACGGTGCACAGATTGTCCTGCTGCGCCGCGGGCATGACCCACTCAAAGTCCTCGCCTTGCGCCGCAATCCGTTCGGTGGCGCTGCGGTCGCGCATAGCGTACAGTATACGCAGTTCATGACCGTCGTACAATGCCTGGCACACCGTCACATCCACATGAGGGAAGGAAACCGTGACCAGCGGATGCTGTACCAAGGCGTCCGCCTGTGTTTGCCGAGGCAAATCCTGCGGGTACACATGGCCGGTATAGATGTTGAAAACATCGATACGCAACAGCGTGGCGACAGCCGCCGCAGCCAGCGCAAGAAGCAGTATAGCGGCGAGAACCAGTACCGCGATTCGCCGAGGGCGCAAGAGGGTGGGACGCTCCCGTGGGATCGACGCGACGGGATGTAACGCGGATTGAATCCGGGCCCAAATTTCATCCTTCCGAGGAGTGGGCTGGGTTTCGCGTTGAGGGTTAAGCAAAAGAGTGCATTCATCAATCAGCGCGCAGTCGATCCGCTCTGCCGGCAATTGAATCTGCCAGTCCAGAATATATGCCGCATCCTGGGAAGTGAGCATGCCGTGCGCAAACAGGCGTTGGGGTGCTTTATTTTGTTGTGGATTCCACTTTTCCTTCATACGCTATACCCACCTCTCTGATACCTATACGTCTTTTAAACTCGGCTTCCTAACAGGATCCACAAGAAAAGTGTGAACATCTCCGGGTGCTCGTAAATTTTCTTTTTAATCCTGCTGATGCGCATCCACACGCCGCTTTCGGTTAATCCGTATTGCACCGCTACTTGCTTAGCGCTTTGACCGCCCAGCGTATAATCAAGGAATAGCCGCGTATTTTCTATGCCCAGCAATGCTTTGAGCGCCTCGATTTTTTCCTTATACAACAGGTTGTCCGCTATGCTGGGCGTAGGATCTGCCAATGGTGGAGCAGAATCCGGGTCATCCAATGAATAGGACGCAGCTTTTGTCCTTCGCCCTTCTTTTTTCATGCGCGCTTGGAGCTCGAACCGCAGCGCGACAACAAGCCAACCGCCGATATTCGGATGGTCAACCAGTTTGTTTCGTTTACGCCACAAAGCGATAAAGACTTCCTGCAACGCATCATATAAACCATCCAACAAAGCGGGTTGCCCCTTGCATAGGTGCACGCCGACATCATAGAGAAGGTCGTAATACTGATTGAATAAAGCTTCCAGCCATTTTGCTTGGGAGGATTCACTCACGGCGTTCACCTCACAAGTCCAATTGTAGCACAAATGCGTCATGTGTGTTAGGAATGCTAGCCGAACGGCAGTAGATAGAGTGAAAGGGGTGTTTCGATGAAAAGCAGCTCAAGGGTTCTCTCAATGATGATAGCTATACTGCTGGTTTTGATAGCCGTCGGTTCCGCTTCAGCCGCAAACCGTGTCACGATCAACAACATCCGCGAGGAAGTCCGGGGTGGCTGGCGTCAAACCTACGAGGCACACGGGCGGAAAATTGTCGTAGATGTGGAGATTGACATTCCGGACGTCTCGATTATACCGGTAGTTCGCGTGGGCTTCCCGCCGCAGCTTACGCCAAACAATGATTGAGGCGAAATATACT
>Ga0123354_10001262_pt1 | contig 30063 bp, 16 predicted proteins | sample TergutLab28metaG_2_FD_97872 | JGI IMG/M metagenome (GOLD analysis project Ga0123354, IMG submission 97872) | Labiotermes labralis P4 segment gut microbial communities from Petit-Saut dam, French Guiana - Lab288 P4 | ecosystem: Host-associated > Arthropoda: Insects > Digestive system > Gut ... | reverse complement strand
TGATGGCACACGTGCAGAAACCAGATTTGGTCTTTCAACGAAATGGATGAGTCCATTTAAATTGGCGGCGGGGGGGGGGTGGCAGTTCAGTCGACTATTGGCAGCCGAGGTGTGCGCATCAGCGGTAGTAATGGTAGTAATGCTGGATAGACCATGTTCTGAGGTAGAGTTGCCAAGACTACTGGCTACCCACACCACTCACATGTTTCCCTTTCACTTCCCCTACCGTGCGTCACCGTGTGCCATCAGGTTTCAACAGAGCTCTACCATTCTACGCTGTGTAATATCCCAGAAGAGCGCAGACCTCAGTCTGACACCCGTCTAATACTGAAACGGAGTTTTAATGTTTAAGTCGGCAGTTTCGAATATTAAAACACAGTGCAGTTCAAACTAGACGGAAAAGCGAGTTTAAGAGATTAAGAGATGGAGAAGACCTAAGAAGAGGTGGGTTGATATTTTTAAAATAAATACAAAATAAATAAGAGACGTCAAAGTATATTGCATTGCCTCTAGATACGACCCATTGCAGGGCTAGGAAGACGTTTCTTGGTCCATTGAAATGATAAGATTGTTTAACCTGTAAAACGTGCAGTTCTAACCTGGCAATGCATATAGAAGAGTGTTATTTCTACACTAAATATGTTTGACATAAGATCTGCGTTACAACCAGCTTTGCCGGGACCTGCCAAAAGAGTACGTGCTTTCTGTTTATAATTTTCCTTATTTTTGGTTTTCGTGGTCTTCTTGTGTCCGTTCAGATAGTCTGAAATAGTGGTGATTATATCTTCTACCTCTTGCATTGCCTAGGCAATGCTTATGATTCCAAATTCTTTGAAATAAAAGCACATTTTTTGTCCCAAAAGAGTCATTAAAATTTAAGGCACTCTACTCAAAATGTTTCTTTTGAAACTCCTGTAGTTAATGAAGACGTGTTGAGGAAAAGCCGAACAGTGAGAGAGGGCTGCACGAAACTGAGTTCGTAACAAGAGCGTTATTATGCTCATGGGACATGTCCGACCCCATCAACTGAGAGGCAAAAACAGATTTCAGAACTAGAAATAAATAACATTGCTCATAAGAAATGTTAACATTGCTTTCAACCCACTTTTCCAAATGTTCTTAGGCACAAATTCGTAAATAGTGAGGTAGTTAAGGAATTAAATTATGCCAACCAGATATACGTATTAGCTCTCCTATGTGGCATTTAATTTTACGTTGAAAGGGTTTGTCATTCATTAGCATCAGCGAAATTCTTGCTTATGTCTTCGAGGAGAGGATGATTGGTTAATAACAAACCGGAAAGGATCTTCATTGAATATGTCATGTCTTAATCGACGCAATATCCCAAAACTTACTTGGACGAAATGAGAAAAATCACGAGAAATTAACGTGAAGATAGCCTAGGTCCATTTCCCTGGCAGTATTCGAACCACACAACTTTAGATTACAAAATCACAGGTCTACCATAACACCAACCGCCTCGTCGAAAACGTGGAATGATTTTCCATTTATTTAGCGCCACAACTTCAAACCAGCGCTGTTTAGTGTTGCATCGTAGGAAAAATATGGAAAAATCAGAAAAGAAGCTGAAATAAGTGTTCGTGGTCTATTTTAAACCACGAACTGTTGCATAATTTACGTGCAAAGAGTTTGGAAAAAATAACAGAAAACCTAGCTTAAACTAAACGGCCTTGAATCTGACATTCGAACCTGGAACCTCCGGAAAATATTCTCATTACTCTTGGTTCTTACTATATTTATTTTCGTTGTCCAACTACAAGCTTGACATGGCGTCAATAAGACAGGACGATAATAGTGAATGGTTTAAGCATATAAAAAACCCGAAGCTGCCTATTTCAAGACGATATAGACGCAGGGACCTTGAAAGAATAAAACCTTGAAATCTTAGAGAAAATGAGGGGCAACGTGGCCAGCTACGAGCTGTACCATTCCGAATACAAGAGTGTTTGTTACTGACATACTAATTTGAAAATAAACATTTTAATATCGAATCATTTATTTCCCACGTGAGAGTATATTTAATCACATCCCCCCCCCAAAAAAAAGATAAGCTACAGAATGTAAAGAATAATAAAAGTATTGTCTTTGTCATGTCACAAACTGTACAAAACCAACCACCCACTCTTGGGCTATCGTCAACCAATCAACGTGTTCTCCCCTCTCCACACCCCCGACAGTTATAAAAAGAGAGTTTGTATTTTTCTTGAGGTTCTTACATTATGTCAAATGGTAAAGGGTCAGGAAAGGACAAGGACATCACCGTACCTTTAAAAGTGGTGAGGACGACCCCAAGATTTTGCATGTAAACATACACCCTTTTTTATGTTTTGTTGACCGTGCATCTCGATATAATCGTGTAAAGAATACCCAACTTGATGCTCAACTTATTCTTAGTATATTGCATCAACTTCTACATGTTTCGGGCGTATCTAGGACCATCATCAGGAGGTATAACCGTATGTGTACAACAATTGGTACTTATTATTCTTTTTAGATGACTGTCTGTTGTGCTGGTTGGATTGGAACCAACCAGCACAACATACAGTCAAATAAACAGAATAAAAAGTACCAATTGCTGTATACATACGGTTGTACTTCCTGATGATGGTCCTAGATACGCCCGAAACATGTAGAAGTTGACGCAATATACTAAGAATAAGTTGAGTATCAAGTTGGTTTTTCTTTACTAAAATATACACCCGTTTCAGAATTCATATTTTGTATCGGCTTTATTCCGTTCTTACTCACAGATATAACTGTGATTCGCGAAATTATCCTCCTCATTACGATGACAGTATCTACAGTTATGCTCTATAGTTCCTAAGCTGTAAAAGAGACAGAGAGGCACAGTGGGACGCAGAGCATTGGCGTTAATATATAGCTCCAGTTGCCATTTTAGGGGCTGGTGTGGGTGATACGATCCATTAGCCCCATCAACTGCAATGGAACGGTTGTAGGAAATTCGTTACAGTGACTGGGCCCTGTTCTTGCCGCGAGAGCATCAGGTATTCATGAAGTATGTATATAACGTGCTCATGTTTCATAAGTGGAAATGTTTTATTGCGAATTGTTTCTTCCCGCAGCTACCTCAATCCTCTCTCTAACCCAGACCGATTCTGAACCCTTTATAGTACTTCTACTCTAGTTTAAATGCAATTATTTTCTATATGTGCATTTCGTGATGTAAGCACAATAATTACACCGTGTACCAAACAATGCTCTTTACATTCTGCTACATATTTTGGCGGCAGCCTGATTGGCAGTCATGAGGCATTTTCCTACATCAAAGGAGTAAATTATGTGGCCGTGTGTTGTCATACATTCCGGTGGCTACAAAAATTATAAGATCGCAGTTCCCACACTTAATAGAGGTAAAATTCCTCTCATGTAAAGACGCCTTAAAATGTTCGCAGAAATTATCATGCATTTTATATGCAACGTACAAATCTATGGTGACGTGTAACTAAACCTGTTCTCACAGCTTATTAGTTGAAATGAAATACGTAACTGCACTCATCAAATCCTCGTTCAGGAAAGATCTGCTTTATTGAAGCAGCTGGATCGCAGGTTAGAATTCCGCTAGATGTCTTAGTGTTTTGCTTTGGTTTTGCTTGTAATGCTAAGACAATGACGTGGTCTACTACAAAATTCAATGAATTTATCATCACTTTGAGCTTCGTTTCACAGAATCCTTTAACACAGGAGGCCAAACATATATTTTTCACTTTATCGTCAAGAACAAAAAGAAATTTGGTTCGAGTATCCATATATACAAAATTAAGTTGTGACAGCTGGTTAATGACGGGAGATACAGCATTTTCGCTATTTGGTTTCAGTAGAGACAAATTTAGAAATTTCCCTTTTTAATATTCTGTTGTGTGTGTGTGTGTGTGTGTGTGTGTGTGTGGCTTACTCATGTATTGCCAAATACAGTTTAACTTTCTCAGGCGAATTACACATCTTTACAGCGTAACGAAACCCAATAACATACGTAGTGTAAAGACCTATGAAAGTGGCTGATTAAAGAACGAATACGAACCTTATAAACGACCCGGAACAGGTATTTTTTCTTACTCGCATCTAAACTTTCAAACAGAGACCAATTCAAACATCGTAACACTTTTGGCCAACCGTTCTTCTAGAAAACAGGTAATATCCACGAAATGTCCTGACATCTTGAGAAGTAAAGCTAATATTTCGTTAATACGAAATGCGCTAGTCATATGTCGGCATGACATAACACTCGCATACATTTCTAAGTCTTCAATAAATATATCAAATTAATCCCCTTCATAGCAACAGATGTACAACCGATCGTGATTTCTTCTCGTTCCCCGGGCGTCTTCGGCATTCATTCTCTCTATTGGATCGCTGTTACCTTTCAGTCCTACCGCAAGTAATTCAGATTTTCATTTTTTAATCCCAGCTACCATCTTCTTGTGTTATTTTGTGGCTGAGACTTTAATTTGGCTGTAGCAACCTGGTGGTCCTATCACACGAAAAAGGAAACCAAACAATCACAGATTCACTCAATCACAAACTAAGCGCATTATCTGAATTAGATTCTAAATCTTTTACATCCACAGGCTAATCACAGCAAAAGTTTGATGTAACCTTCACTCATCAGGTATCATCAGAAAAAGAAATGGTGAAATAAGTTGAAATCTCACATTATTGAACCCAAACAGCAAGTTATATGAAAAGAGATATATGGGCTTCGCTCAAAACCCCTTGCACATACGTCAGATATTTAATTATGAAGACGATCTGAATACTCTACGCAACCTCAATGATAGTCATTTGAACCAACTCGTCTTACATAATTTTTAAATTGAGTTTAACCTTTCTCTTAACCGTGAAGGCAAAACTCTATTTCGCATTAGGCTTACCAGAGTTGTTATCCCTGCACCTCCTTGACCATATTTCTTCTTTCTCCACATAACGACTCAGCCCCTTTCCTTTTCCGCCATCATCCATTATTTCTTTAATTTCTCCCATTCTTTCCTGCACACCAGCCCAATCTTCATTTTTCTCTTTTCCCACTACCATTTTGCCCCCTGCGTTACAACATATACAGTAGGCTATATTACACTTTCTCGTCGTTATATTCCTAATACATAACGACCTACCTCTTCCTTTCCTTCAAAAAGAGTATTTAAATATATTAGGAGTATCCACAGGCTTTTAACTCACGCTAAATCATATTTTTCGCTAAGTTATTAAGAAACCTATTTCTTTCCTGCATTTCGGTACAAATTACAAAATTTAAAAACGCTTCATACATTCTGAGCTCATCTGATTTTGTTGCGATATCCGGTAAAACAGAATGTACTCTGCTCTGTTTTTTTGTATAACAACAGCACACATTTCTTTATTAATTTCAAACTGCCACAGTCTTTTATTCCCCTCTATTGCTTTCAGTATACAGTTATTTTTACACATTTTTTTTATAATTTCTACTGTACCATAGTTTCGTATGTTCCTCTATTATTACCTACTAATTACGAATTAATGACTTGACCGATCTTCATCCTTGCTAACAATGAATCACATATTCCGACAACTCAAACGTGTAAGAAATTTAGAACTCCCTAAAACAAATATATGTCGAGTGTTATCGTCACGCACAAGTTCTACAGCCGAGACACTACTATCGATTGCTATCAGTTACTATCCACAAAATGTTAAACACTGTCGATTAGTCTCCCCACGTGCTATATCGTGGCCACCTTCTTCCGTCACTTTTTTAATCTTAAAGCTAACAGACCTCTAAGTTTTTGTAGAGTATATTATGTAGTCTGAACTTTGTTGTATTCGATTGTGTGCTGTTTGTACTGCAATCCGTTAACTGTAACAGTTCAGATATTTTATATAGGGAATAAACACCGATCCCTAGGGATATTTTGTTTGTATTTGGCATGGTGTATTCCGTAGTCAACGTACAAAACCACTACAATATTTTCAACTTCCCATCTCCATTTCCTGATGTTCTGTGGCTGCCATAGCTAAATACACACATAAAACTAATTTAAATGTACATGTAAAGTAGTGTCATAGCCTGTAACGTTTCCATCCCACTTTTCCTCCTCCAGTAGGTATAAACACTTCTTCTGTTCCAAGACACAATCAATTCACATTCTTCAGTAACTAGGACTGCTTCTGTTCGTTTCTTTATTATGAACTTTTCTTCTTTTTTCTCACTCACCCCACGTCCTCCATTAATCTCTTTATACGTCCAGTGGTCAGTACACTTTCAAAATTCTGTAACATTTCAAGACTCTGCTTTTCGTTCACAATGCATTCATGCGCTTCGTATTGTTACATAATAAACATAAAGTATCTCCTAAGAACATTAACTGAGTTTTCAGTATGAAGGACATGAACTGTGTTCACTGTGACGTAGTAAACTTAGCTATCCTCTGTGTAATTACGTTATTTTCAGGCCCTAAAACGTTCAGATCATGATACCTGAGTGTCTTCGTCATTAGAGACGCGAGTAAAGGCATTAACGTCACGAAAATTCCTACCCAAATTTCAAGGTCACTTTCACACGGCATTACTAAATTCAGGTTGTAAAAGTAGGCCTACAAATCGTTTTGAAACGCTGAGTATGAACATTTGTGTAGAGAGCTGAATACAAGAACGGCAGCTGGGTGAAGCATGCACCAGGCTAGCAGTAAAAATTCATCATGTGCAAAACACGAAGAAACTTCCTACTGTTAGGAAAAGAAATTAGAAACGTGGTGTTCTTGCCTTCTAGTGAAAGGCGTCAGTTGAGATGCGCCTGAACCGCAACCTCTTGTAGAATGGAGCCGAAAAGGTTTCACCCTAGAAATTTAGTTTGCAAAGGCAGGATACATATGGAATCAGACACTTCCCCCTTCCTGGTAATGAAAGTGTAGGTGTCTGAGTGTAAGTTTTAAGCAAAGTCTTCCTGACTCGCAATTTTTTATTAGGCGCAGACAACATATTTCAGAAAAAAAACCTCAATGAAATCACTTGGGTAAGAATTTGATCACAGTGTGATGAATACGTACTTCAAAGGGGCAAATTTTCATTTAAATTTATTAACTGCAGAAGTCTCTAAATTCCAGACAACAATAAATGAAAACACTTAGCAGCAGACCCACACTTCCTTCAAGTTAACTAACTAACTAACTAATTAACTAACTCCATCGATCAGGGCTCTTGAGAAGATGACCGGCATTTTTTTTTGGAAACCTTTGTTGACAATAGCCAGGCACTTTTCTACATCCTCAAGTAAATTAATCGAGTCCATGCCACCACATTCTATTCGTTTAGGACACGACTCCTTCACATAATTTGTCTACACTGCAAAACCAATAGCTGGTATGCATGATGAAGAGAAATAACTATTTTTACATTAGCATTGTATTTGATAAAATTTATTGTTTGATGTAAGTAAACAGTATGTCCCAGAATGTGCTATGACATCACGTAGAATGTTAAGTCATGCTTTAAGGATAAAAAATATCGTTTTGCACACAGACGTTTCGAGTAATTCGAATTTCGAACTAGTTAATGTTTACCTTTTTTTATAGGTTCTCAGGAAAGTCAATTGTTGAACAATTTTACTTTACTGGAAAAATGTTCAATGGCATTTCTAACCAGAACTTGTCCTAAATTTCGCTCCGTCTCACGTGACTGGAAGGCTGAATGTCATCTTTAAAAAAAAAAAGGATTTTTGTTCACTAATTTCAGTCACAAATGTTTTTATTGAACAAAATATTCTTAACTAGTGTCTCTACTGGGGTGACCCAGTTTTAGTGGCCCACTGATTAGCCTGAACCTACAGGCTTACACTTTTTGTGTGGTGGTTTTGTGAAGTGCCACTTATACATAGTGACAATCACTACTGTTGCTGAATTGGAAGTACTGGTATTAAGGAATTAGTTCTTACTTTACAAGTACATTTTTACGCTAATTCGGTGTGTCTAAAGAGAAAAATTTTCCCCTGAGGGCTCTAGTAGAACAGTTAGGCCAAACATCTGCTGTTAAATACGTCAATAGAGGAAAATGACAAATGTCTAAAATATAGACGAAGAACGAAATCTCTACTGGCGAATTTCAGCATTTCAGCGCCTGGAGGAAAGAAATTTACTTTTCTCAGCATTCCGATAGAACTCCCCCACCACGCAACACGAGCATTACACGTGAACACAGACTAACATTATTACGGTAAGCCGCAGCTGGGGCCGGGTGTCTGCCGTGCGTAGCGGCACAGTGATCTGTCGCTGCACCCATTTCCCGTCTTTCTCGAGCTGCAGCGGTCGCCACCCACACAAATTCCGTTTTTGTAGAATAACTTCGGTGATATGACACACCCACAAGTAAAGCGTGTTAAGTCATTTAAACATTTGCTGAATTCAAATTACTCTCCTTTTCATGTTAAACACTAAGATGTTCCGTGAATATCACACTGACTTTAATGAGAATTGCGAATATAGTTTTATTGCTGGTAGGTCTCGTTGAAACTGTAACTTTTATTAACTTATTAGGCAGTTCCAATAATCCTACTTTCGAAATAATCCATAATTCGTACTGCATTAATTAAGTGTTTTTTCCCACAAAAATTAGTTGTCCCGAATTTTCTGTCCACAATTCGCTGCCCATAATTTAAATTCCCAAACTCCCAATTCAAATCATTGCTGCCCATCAGTGCAACCGCTTTGTGGCGTTGCAAACTAAAAGCACTCATATCTCCTTGGCTTGACCTACGAACCGCCATGATTCTTAATCAACCTCAGGCTCTGCTACTGAATATTTGAACGAATTGGTGGTGGAGGGGGATAGAATGATGACCGCCAGGGGTGGACTGGCCTGATGGGGTTGCTCGCAAGGGAAATCAAATCAGAAGAGAGAGAATTTCATTTCACAGATTGTGTTTGTCTTAGACGAATGAGAAATTTTCTGTGTTCATGGACATTACAGTACATTTTACAATTTGAAGTATAATATTACAGGGTGAACAGGCGGATCATATGAGAAACTCATTTTGTAGTCCTTTCGGTTAAATGTTGACGTCTGATATCCGATTATTGACAGCAAAAGTCCTATACACCAAACCGCACTCGACATTTCCCGTGTTGCTGTCGCCCTGACTTCGCACATGTATTTCATCTCTCGTCGTTAACACCCTCTGAGATCATGCCAAAGATCAGCATCCTAACAAATAAGACTAAACTAATGTCCAACGTTTAATATTCATCAGACACATAAATTAGTAAACTTATTTTTCATCCTAATATCGAAAAATGCTTCTTAAGTGCGCAGCCCCTCTGTGAGTCTTTGTTATGGCTTCAGTATTCCGTTCAGTTAATTGTGGTTAGGTTCACAGGACCACTGTGTTTGAGATCACATTTTCAGATAAAGAAACACAGTACGGGACACATCTTTACTTAATTTAAAGCTAAAAAACAACATTCACACCCAATTTAATCTGTTTTTAACAATACGATATTTTGACACTTAATGACCACAAGGAGCACTTAAGATATTAACTGTAATACTGAATGGTCTTATTTATACATTTTGTGCATTTCTTTTTATATTATTTGTGTTCTTGTAACACAAACTGATGAAGGTCGCAGAAGCGACCGAAACATGTTGGTGAAAAGTGATAACTGATAAAATAATTTTATTGATGTGCATTTGTTTGTAACATACGTATTCTTTAATACACGGACATGGAACAAACAAAACCCATCTCGTGTGGCTGGTACTATATCGCATGCTATTGAGACTTCTGTCTGTGATATAACGATATCCATATCTTCAGTACAACTTTAAAATGTGTAGTGACTGCCGGCTAATTCTGGCTGAAAAGCCGTGAACTACCACTGCATAAGCTTACTGTTAAACAGAGGTAATTCTGAAATTACCCACTAATGTCTGTGGCACAACACTGAATTTATTTCAACAAAAGTATTTGACTTTATGATCATTTAGCTGTAATAGTTCAAATACTGATCATATCTTTATGATTCAAGGAACAACATAGAAAGCAACGGAATAAGTAGAGACTTATCGGCTATCTGTGGGGTTCAAGAAAATCAGTAACTCATTTCGGAGAGGAGACATATACATTCTCTAATACAATTAGCATTCTGGTTTGGAACAGAGAGAATGTAAGTCAGGCAACTTTACTAACCAACTAACCAACTGAATAACTGTAATTATGATCCAGAGAACGCCTTGAGAAACTAAACTTTTCTCATTTAATCGAGAATTTTCCCCTAATTTCTGGAACACGGATTTTAACTAAATTTGTTACAGCAGCCCTCTGCTTATCCCCAACCTCAGCCTGAAGAATTCCATTTGCATGTTTTTATCTTCTTTCTCTAAGATAATTTTAACACTATATTTTCATCTACCCTTAGGTCTTTCAAGTGGTCTTCATAGTTCATATATTCCTTAAAAATTCTCTGTGCATTTTTCTTCTCTCCTATTCGTTACAAGTGCCAGATCCACCTCTCTATTCTTCCTTTTCTTACACCAGTACAATTCAAAGAAGATTACGGATCATACAGCATTTCATTAACCTGTTGTTTCCCACTTTTGCGTCGGAGATTTTCATTAGCACCCTGGTCTTAACGGCCGTCGTTCTGGTTTCTTCCCCTGCGATCAGATACCAAGTTTTACGTACATACACAGCAACAAGCGAAAATGGAGTTTCTTTATTTGACTATTCCTCTTTATAAGCAGAAGAAGAGAAGGAAAAGATTCTGGAATTAAAGGCTGTACTAACAGTCAGCTGTTCACAGGTCACCTGACGCGTTAAGCTCAACACAACAACAACGTAAACAACAACGACGACGACGACGACAGCAGCAGCAATAGTTAAAACAACAACACTAATGTATAGTGGAACCGACACAAACATGGAAGGCTCGGAAAAACCTTAAACATATACCCCGTTCTCAATAAAGTTGAATTAACTTACTTACTCAAAACTTCAGCGTGAAAAGGAAATGGCATGTTGCTGGTTATGCTGCGAAGCTGTCTAAAAATATGTGGTGTCTCTTTGCATGTCAGATTTAAACAGGTGTATTGTACAGTATCAGTAGTTAAAAGACGACAACTCATACACAATTCTTACAGAGAATACAGGGACATTTTTTTCTATATAAACTGTCACTTCAGTGGCTAGCATCGCAACATATTGCTCCAGATCGCACTAGAAGCACGTTTCAAACCTGTAAATTTAAGATGCTTTTGGTTTTTTAAGTATTAGCAAATTCAAACCTAACCGCAGACAGAATAATAAAGTGTGAAACTTTTTACCTAATACTTTTCTTGAAGACGCCTCAACTTCGGCATGCGAGCTAAGAAGGGTAAAGACCAGGCCCGAATGAGATTCGTCGCGTCGTTACATGTGCGGCGGACGGATGGATGCTGCTGATGTATGCATGAGACGATGTAGCCAGGTTACGGTTGCTCTCCCTGAGGTCCCGGGATCGATTTGAGCCATCAAACTCTCTACTCACGTCTATTTCGTGTACAATTTCGTTAGAGGGCGCTTCCAAGTTTAAAGCTTTCCCTGAAATTCACCTGCCTTAATGGTGTAGAAAATGTGCAACGTGAACGTCTACGCACTTAGGCAGACCGCAGAGAGAACCGCGGACTGTACATCGTGCGTCGAATTAATTCACTGACTTGTTACAGTGGTTTTCACGTTCATAATCTGTGGATAATTTCGCGAGGCGCGCAGTACTGACGCAGACGGTTCTCCCCATACAGGACGAAGGCATTCATGAGATGTCTGCACTCGCATTTTACGAACCTAATACTAGCATATAAGGTGTACAGTGTCGTCAGGTTGCTGTCATTCAAGTGAGGAAATAGGCGATGCGAAAGGCTGATCTCTCAACCAAGGATTTGTAGTATTGAGCAGAATCGATATTTTTTAATTAATTCTGAATCAGAACTTGTAAAAACTGTTGATGAAAGCATGACAGGAAGGGATATATATATATATATATATAGTACATTATGGAAATAATGTAAGGAGGGAAAAATAAGTGGTTTGTAAGGTATGAGTTGATTATTATTACTCTTATTATTATTATTATTATTATTATTATTATTAATTCTTCCCTATTAGTCACTGGGTGGACGTCTTCTGGTAGGCCCAGAACTCAACGAAAGTTCAAAGTGAATATATCCGTAACCCAGCACTTTACGAATGATGTGTTCAATGTTCATTAGCATAAACTTCTGTAGTTCTTTGGCCGAATGGTGACCTGGGAGCGACTTAAGGTCCGGATCTAATCCCTTCTTAATTGCTCCTAATGCTCCATTTATAACTGGCACAATTTTTGTCCTCACTTTCATCTTCCTGCTGATCTTGATCTCCTGGTCTTTTTACTTTATTAGTTTTTAAATTTCTTTTCTCTTAACATTTGAATCATCTGCGATGGCTATATTGGTCAGCAGACAAGTCCTCTCCTTTTTATCATGCAATAGCATTATATAAGGTCGGTTTGCTAGTATTGTTCGATATCTGATAACCGGTACATCCCACATAATAGTGGTACCTTTGAAATTTTTTACCTTTCCAGGCATATATTCAGAGTACTTGTTAGTAGCCTGTAACCCCATAAAATTACGCATCGTTCAGTGGATATAACCAGCCACCTTATTGTGTCTATTAGTGTATTCAGATGGTGCATATGTTGTGCATCCCACACAAGAATATTTCATGCGTTCATCTACCTTATAGCATTTTCCGCATTCAATTTCAGTTTGTTGAATCATGATGTTCCTCTAACGATAAGGCGTTTTCAGTGCTTTGTCTTGGGCTGCTATTTTCAAACTCTCCTTTTCTCCCTTTGTGCTGAGCTACAGGGATTTTTCTTTATCTACTGATGGTCTTTCAAGTTCCCGCTAGAATTGTCCGTGCATTGGTTTCCTCTTGTGTACTTCTATTTTCTCATTTTCTGTGCTGAACTTAAGTTTATTCTTGATATATTAGGCCGCAGTTTCTTGTGTCACATATTTTTGCTTTATTAGATTACTTTATTTTTGTAGAGTATTTGGTTATTATTATTATTATTATTATTATTATTATTTGTGTGCAAAATGGAAATATCAGGGAATTTACTTTGTTTAATGTTGACCTCAAATGCCGAAAATATCTTTTTCTACGTGTGTTTGGCGACTAATATCACCAGTATGGATAGTGGCGCATTCACTGGAAAGTCAGTATTGTTTAATGATTTGTTAAATTAATTACGTCAGTTACGGGCACTAAAATTTGTCGTGTTGATAGTTATTATTCGTTATATACTTTATAATTATTCGTGTGTTTATATTTGTGGTAATTTATTTCACGGATTTCCTCATACTTTTGGGTGCCTCTGTAATTGAACTTTCTGCAGTTCTGTTAGCACATTATATTATTATTATTATTATCATCATCATCATCATCATAATCATTATCATTATCATCATCATTATAATCATTGTCGTCTTCATCAACACCAACACCACATTTGATGTAGACTTGAAAGAGTTTCGTGATACGAAACCTTTAAGTAAATGGCTGCTTTTGCAGTATGATATCCTCTGTGGTAACTAATTATTCCTTCTTTCTGCACTCTCGACAGTTTACTGAAGCTCCACCTCGTTTTGACTGTACCCAAGCTGCAGTGCACTTCTGTTGCGTGAAGATTCTTTGAGCTACTTTTTACTCGACCACACTACACAGCATCGAGAGCAAGTGATCAGATCTGCCGGAGCATGGTGTCATTATGCTCATGTATTAGAAAAGTTAAGCTTTCGGACTTTACACAATTACGGTACCAATTAGATACTCTGTTTTTGCAAATGTTTATAATGGCTCGAAATTCTGTCCTCCAGTTGTTGAAAGAGCCGTATACTTGTACAACATAAAGCAACGAACTGCACATTTTTTTTTTAAATTTTTAAATTTTAAATTTAGAAAATGTGCATTTCGTTGGTTTATATTGTATAATTGTATTGTATAAACACACCACAATGCACGGTGCAAAAACAAAAAGAATTCGTATAATTCTTATGTGAGTTATCTCCTACAGCAACTGCTCTGTCTTAGATATGTTTATTTCCTTTAATAGAATTTAATCTATGTTGATGTTCTTAGAAAATTACGATTTAATACTAAAGATATTTTTTCATTTTCATAGCTAAAATTAGACATTTATCTGTTTCCCATCTTCTGTGTTGTTTTTGTAATTTTTATTAGTGCTGTTGAATGGAAGCGTAATTATAAAAGTACAACTCTAAACTGTATGTGCACTGTTATCTTCGGTGATATAAGACCGTATTATTGCATAAGCGCAGACGTTTCGGAGATGCATGCTGCCTAAATATTTGGGTATTCCGCGGAGAGTAATAATTTCTTGAGCCACAAAAATGTCTTCTCATTCTGCCCTGACGGTAGTTACAAGAGTGTTTAAAAATTCCGTAGATACTTACACTTCGACGTTTCGTTTGTATTTAATGCCGGCTACAGTTTTCTTCCAATTGCAGGTCAAGAGATACCTCCAAAATATAGGTGAATGTAGATGAAAGACATTTTCTGCTTTGGTCGTAAGAAATTCCTTCAGACTTGACATAATACGTCCGCAGTTAAAAGACATAAACATAATAGTTCTGGAGTAACAATGTATTGTTCTCTAACCAAAACCGAAAGTTTGCCCATCAGAAGGAAAAAAGTATTAAATCTTAATGCGTTTCCCCTTACACCATTTAAACAACCTCTAAATCCAGTCCTAAATAACTCTGAATATAATGATATATTTTTTCCTTCGAACCATTAATATCATTAATTATACATCATATTTAACTATCGAAAATATCCATTGGTGTCTGAAATGAAGCAGAATAGAATGCCTGCAACTTTACTGCCATTCTCACACACACACACTGAAGACACGAATTTCTTTTCACAGGTTTAATACGAGAAGCTGCCACTCCAGTTCACAAACATAAATTAACCTTCTGACGCCTAATGTCAACCATAGTGGTCCTACTGTACCACTAACCTCTAAAGTTGCATTTTATATATTCAACAAATATAGGTACTGAATATTTTAAACATGGTATACACTCTCCTTTTTCTCTCTCTCTCTCTTCAAAATGCAGTTTGTTTCATAATTCTAACGTATTTGGTTCCTGTATTATTCACATTTTATATACAGGGTGTACTAAAATTAAAAAAATAATTCCGGCGCCAAAAGGTTAAGGAATATTAACGTTTACAACTGTGAGTTGCAGCCTTTGTTCTGATACTCCAATATCCCAGCTACAGCATCCTTAGTCACAGAATATTTTGTATTCTTTAAATTGCTTTACACATGGCTATGTTTCTAAATGTCAATTTCTACACGTCAGTGATTTCAGTTTAATTGAAAAATGAAAATGAAAAAAGTTACGACAGCTTACGACACCTAAAATATGGAGAGCGTTTCCCTTACCGTTGCCCTCAGTACCACAGCTGTCATTGGATGTTCCAGTGGAAGCCTGCTTCCTAAACGATAAATTGGCCGTGATCGGCACCGGAGAGAAACTCTGTGCTTTTCACACTGAAAGAAAATAAACAATTGTTTATAGAATCACGGTGTTTGGATGAGAAGCATAAAGATTTCTTCCTACTGCACAAACTTCTATTTTCATAGATCTAATAAGCTTAGTTATGTTGCTTTGCTCTTTTTTGTGAAGAACTTGTTAGGCCTAATTAAATACACATTCCACATACGTTTAGTCTGTCGGACATAACACAAAATTTATTTGTCGTCGCCATAAGCATATCCCTTGACGAACAAACAGTATGTGGAGAATAGTGCGTGTGTTCGTTCATGATCTGTCTCTTTACGATGTCTACCTTCACCAGTTATCACCACGAAACACGAAGCTAAAACGCGTATACTTTTCATGTATACGCCTCTTGCTGTTTGTTACCTTAAATTAAGTGGAAGCCCTAAAATTAATTAGCGCTATTTTCTTTTACCTTCTCACGTGCTACAGAACCCCCACATTTTGACCTGCATTTAAAGGGTACGGCTTTTCGTAGTTTTCCATAGTGCAATGTTCATAACAAGTCACTTGGTTGGAAATTTGAAAACATGAGTCAATGAATAACACACGAAGAACAGATAGAAAGGAAATCTCATGAACCTACTGTATTTTCTGACGAGGGGAAAGTAGGCTAGAGAGAAAAAAGTTAGAATAAACAAGAAAAATGCCAAATGATGATGATAATAATGATGATGATGATTGTAATAATAATAATAATAATAATAATAGTAATGAGGCAAACAACGTTACAAAAGTGTTCAGTAATCGAAGGTCGTGAAATGTGTATAAATTATTATTCTTAATATTTAAATGATGCTCTCTCTTGATGGTTTCTTCCTACAAATTTTTCAGTTGCTCCCAACGGTGTTGTGTTCTGCAGTATTTTGTCAACACTTGCTCCCCGATCCCTGTTTTCATCACGCTTATAACCCTTGGCGGGCAGCCCCACAGGTTATTAACAAGGTGTTCAGAGTGTAGTGACGTCATTAGCGACAAGCCCAGTAATTTCCTTGTTACTTGAACGAACACCTGAGACTAAGTATGAAAAATGCTCTCTCAGCTTTCATCAGGATAGAGACCCCAAGTTCTGTTCAGCGACAAGCACACTTGTCGTGATCGGCCACATAGGGATTTGATATAGTTTTCGTATGACATAATAAAGCTTTCTTGAGGGCAACTAATCTTCAGAATTATTCAAGTGCCAGCTTCAGAACAGAGCCGCCAACGATTCCCATTCAAGGGTTCTATAGCAGTGATGTTCGCTGTTTGTTGTTTAAACATCTTTATATTGTCTTTCAGCGTCACACAGATTCTGCGTGTCTTCGGATGTTAAACACACCGCTTAATAAGCAGAAAACGACAATGTTGAATGGTAAGAACAGCTTCATAAGCGGCGCCTACTTCAGAATCAACCCTAGACGCGGTGGCAACACTGCGAGACCTGTTAGCAAGCGATGAACTCACCGGCCAAATGCTGCGCCTCCACTCACGCGGTTGCACGTCGGGATTCGACTGAATTGTACCGAACTCTACGTGAATATGCGTACTACGTCTTGAGACAACATGGCCTCAAAGAAGGAACAGTGGCTTTGTTCCGCGCAGTGCATATCAAAGACCACACCTGTAGTACCAATACGCCGCAGAATCAGACAAGGACGTCCTCACTGAATGCTCTTATGCATCTCACTTCTTAACCCTCTTCTCGTCAAGCTTGATGCAGTCCCTACTGGTCTCCGGGTTGGCAACAGCGCCAGAAAAGAAGTCACTACGACATGCGCCGATGACGTCACATTTCTCCTTATAGCCCCGAAAGACGTAGCCGCAGTGCAAGATATCCTGCAGCTCTGAGAACAGGCGACGGCAGTATTTAACTTACGTATATAATGGGTCTTCCCATTAGGGAGTGGAAAGTCGCAACAGATGCATTAGCCATCCTTTATGTCTCTGCGGTGCACGTTCTTGGGATCACATTCTGTCGAATTATTACTGCCACGTCCACCAAAACATGGTCTGGTATCGTACATTGAATCAAATACAAGGCGAACGAGAGCTACTTCCAAATATTTAGTCTGATCCAACGGATTCGAATTTCACGCACGCTCCTCCTATCCAGGATATGGTATCACACCCAAACCTTGCAGATAAGCCAGACCCACGCCCGCCAAGTCAACAGCATCTTTTCTTTGTTCGCAACGTTTGCGGCGACCTTCCGTGTGCACCTATCGACAATACGGCGCCCTCCTAATCAAGTGGATGCAAATCGTATTGACGTACAAGCGAAATTCAACGCCTAATATCTTAGCTGAAGTATACACCTAACACTGGGCCACACCCTGACAGGAGAAGCAATCGTGACTGGTTTATAACCATCTCTTCTGACTTAAAAAAAATAATAAACGTTTGTCAGGATAGTCTTACCTTGACAGAGATTCAAGTCGGCTAAATCCAGGATAGAAGTATAGAAAAAATTCTTCATCATCGCGCTTCTTTTTTAATATTTCCCGAACCGAAACACAGGCGGTATCTGTTTAAGTGCGAGAGGACTCGTTTGTCCATCCAGTGTTCTAAACTGTTTCCCACTAAAGAAGAGTACAGCATTACGCTTTCCACCAACTAAAGGCCTAACGAATTATCTTAAAACTGCAGCACCTCATGACTACTTCATATAATATGGTTACACATCTAACGTCAAATTTACGTGTAAGGAAACAAGGGTCGTGGTGTTTTTGATCGGAAATTACGGACGTTCCATTAAACAGTTTCATGGTAGCCTTAACACTTCTCTTGATTTTGTTTTCTGGTCTACAGTTTTTATCAAATAACTAATGGAATAAGCATGTGCTTAATGGACTCAATACACAGCCCATTGTCTTTATAAGTAACCCTTAAGCACGGTATTTAGTGACTAAACAAGGACACATAATGAGCCACGTAGTAATGATGTTATGAAGACTCTGGAACTGAACCGGTTAATTCTTCCTGTTATTGTACACTGGAGGTTCTTGGCAGAACGGCCGACAATTTGTCAGTCTCAGTTGCCCTTTCTGCGGAAATCGATGGTCCGTTGACATACTCAGAAAGTCCTTTAGCGTCTTTCATCTTAAGGTACTTCTTTTCTGTTCATATCTGCTGAGTATTTCTTTACAATTGTTTCATAAAATTATTATGACATATGTTCCTAAAATTCCGAAAACAATTTTTTTTTTAAGATTTTCCGAGAGAATCTTGTATGAATTTCTTCTTCCCTCTCATCCCCCTTTTCTGGCAAGTCTTTTACCTGCAGTTGTGGAGATTAGGAACATTAAAGTCATGGAATTGAAGCTCTTTATCGCAATTTTTAGGATAGTGGTAAAGTGTCGAGTATCATGTCGGAGAACTGCAGGCTATTGGTTTTGAGACTATAATTTCATTCACGCGCTCCACAAGAATGCCGAAGTAACAAATCGACGCTACATCCTTTTCTTTTTGTCATTCCGCGAAATTTACTGTCAAAGTAATAACGGGAAGAGCATCAGGAAATAAACTACAGAATAGAGATAGCAAATAAATCGAGAAGTAACATAAATATTCATATTGAAACGCTAAACAGAAATTGTTACTACCACTAATAAACACTAAATGAGAAGTAGAAGTCGGAAGACAAAAATTCAAAAGATTTATTCTGTATAATCAGTTTGGTAGCCAAATTTCGGATCCAAGACTTTATAACGCAAAGCGGGAGTTAGTCATTTTCTACTTCCTTTTTCGTTTGATTTTAACCCTTATCCTGCTAATGTGGAGAATATGGTGAGATCCTAATAATGCTAGCAAATGGCATATGGGATTTAACTCGGCGTTTAAAGGGTTAATATTAAGCCAGGAATATGTGCTGTGTTTCGACAAGGACCGGATTCTTATCTCTTGAGAGACAAAGATTTGGTTAATAGACTGAGGGAGACGGGCAAATAATAAGAAAGGGACTTTAAACTAATTTGTGTAATGACCTCTCTTCCGCCTAGCTTTTGTCTGAGAATGTCTGCCTCTCAAACTTTTCTCTCGACAATCAGTAACAATAAATTTATCAGAATTAGTGTTGTTCATTTATGTGGATTATTTAAAGACACTGCCAGTGTCTGTAACCCTCACGTCGAATGACAGGTGACTGATTCATTGGTCAGTTACGAAGAAAACTCTAAAGGATTGAGGCCTTTTGTTGATACAAGTCGGATTCCAAATTTGCCTGATAGGACAGCCTACAACCTGCTACTTAGCCAGTCTTCCGGTCTGCATTTTAAAGACACACACATCGAATGTATGTACGTATACATACCACTACAGTAAGCCGCTCAAGTGATTTGTAGTAAGAAAGTCAGGCAATGGACTTATAACATAAAAATGAGAGTTGCTTGTGCAATCATTGTTGTAGTGGAAGAGCAATAAGTATTACATATACCGAGTGTGTGTTTGTAGCCTTAGGTATGCAGCACGCAATACGCATGATTCTAATTTTCATCTGTGGCCTGTCAGGGTCTACAATATTCTCCCATATTATCTCATTAATGGAAAGATGTTCGAAAACAAGTTACGGGACATAAAATGTGTGTTTTGATTTTCTCTACAAAGTTTGTATGAAATGTTGCTAATTCTAAGAACAACTGAGCGAGATATAATCAAAAGTGGTATTGTTATTCATGTAAGCTAGTCAGATTTTAATGAAACTTGACGTAACACGACAGATTTTTTAAAATTACCCACATATCTAATTTCATGAAATTCCGTCCAGTGGGATCCGAGCTTTTGCATGCGGACGGATTGATAGACAGAGAAGTGGACAGATATGGCGGAGCTAACAGTCGCTTTTCGCAATTTTGCAAAAGCGCCTAAATAGGGGGATTGTTTTTTGCTCCGAACTAAATGTGCGGATTTATAAGGAAGATTCAAGAACCACAGGACACCACACGCTTGCAGGAACACACTCACTCAGAGCCACACACGACACATAATATAGGTATAACACTTACCACTAGATAAATAAATTAACACATAAACCTCTACCATTACAGCACAATACAGTCTACACAATAACGAACCAAGTAGTCGCAAGCTCCTGAAGATGGATGTATTAACATCCGAAACATAATGAGCAGTAAATAGACATAATAAAGCAAGTGTCATCAAGTTGGTCTACCTTTATTCAAATATCAAGATGATGCACGGTCCAATAAGCGTAAGAAGATTTAGTGTTGATGGTAGGGATTTGAGAACTTGCAACTGACGGACAGTATTCCAGAACAAGCCAGTTTTTACCTGACCATACACTGGCACATCTTACTGTGATCTGACATAATTCCTAAGCACAGAATGCGATGACACAATCCATGCCCAAGCCGTACGACCCATTATGTTTTGTCACAAGTATCGTACATAATACATGAAGTATAGTAAAGCACTTACACAGAACACGAAATCACAATGTTTCATGCAACACTTCCGATGAGATGGCAGAGATGAGACGTATTATAGGGACACGTACGCAGACTCATGGTTTATTCAAAACTTAAAAGTGCAGAAGACTCTTTATACCTTATCAATAAATGTCAAGTCTGCCCCTCACTTGACATTAAGATATTGTTCAGTTGTTTCACCTACTCAACGTAAGAGATTTATTTGACAAAAAACTGTTTATCCTCGAAATGTGTCTTGAATGGTGCTTCTTTGTTGTTTATGTTTCATATGAAAGCAATATCTGCTACTGTTCAGTCACCTTTGGAGAGTTATTACGTCTTACGTGTTGGCACGACATTCAGAGCGTAAAAACGTCCACCTGAGTCCGAGTTTACAAAACATCATTCAATTATCTACTTTCGATTGAAGTAATTTCCTTTACAAATAATGTCAGTATTTAAATACATTTTTGCACCAAGAACAACCTCACTCTATGAACGCAAAATGACAGAAGGACAGATGATAAAGAAAATATATCTTCGCTCTGTTTTATTCGAAAGTTCCGAAAAGTCTTTGAAAACTAAGTTACTCTTGTTATAAATTCTTATAAATCACTTAATAGTGCACAATTTCCCTGCAGTTTTCTTCTACACACAAGTTTATTATCAAACAAATTACACAATGGGTTTTACTGCTCTTACATATTTCGGCTGCAAAGCGGAGCCATCTTCAGGCAGCCACAGGAGTTGAAGATATTTACAGCGTCCAATACAAGTTGACAAGTATCAGTGGAAAATATCTGTACGTATTAGTGTCATTCCATATTTACACAGGATTATTAAAATCCTATTTAAATTATAACACAAGTGACGTATTAAAATTACGTGAAACGTAGTACCCAAGTATCTAGTGCTACGGGATTTCTGTCTAGTTTACATTCGATCCCAGATATATGAATTCTGTGTGCAGTCCAAAAGTGAATACATATTCCAGTACTACATTTAACGTATTGTTAACACTTCACTGGTGTTATAATTTTAATATAATTTGAATAGTCTTGTATATTTATGGAATGACATTGATGTGAATATACATTTTACCATTATATTTCACAACGTGTATAGCACGGATTACATGCCTGGAAAACTTGTGGCTCCCTGAAAATGGGTGCCTTTTGCGGTCGAAACATTTAGGATCAGAAGAGAAAACAATTGTGCACTTAGTTGAGAATAAACTTGTGTGCCTTATGATCCGTGTGTATTCAGTAAGAAATCTATGGCTTAAATATGGCACCCACACAGAACAGCTGTCCTTGGTATCTATCTTAAAATTTTCGGGTCACTGCACTGCGCCAAGTTGTGGTGTTAAGTAGCGACGAATGATTACGATAAAATAGTTATGAATTAAAAATACAGAAGCATGGAGAAGGTAACATTCGTGGTCTTACAAAAATAACTGCTAGAATTCTCCTGTAAACAGAGAAATAACTCGAAGCACCAACCGCTTCTGCCACGAAAAATTACTCCTGGCTCTTATTTGAATACGTTGTAACCTGAATGCGAGCTACCGCTATGTTAATCCGCTTGGACAATTTTTATTTCACTTCGTACTTGAATTAAATTAGTGAATCCTTGCAGTGAAATCACGTGTACTCGAAAAGTTGCATTCAGTTCGCAGCTCTGTTTCTAGAATTAATAGCATTCCAGCAGATACACAGCGACAGCAGAGGCAGGCTATCTAGACGGTAAAATGTGGACGTGTCGAGAACAATTTTGTTTCTTCTTTAAAATTAGAACTCGTTATTCATCGTACCAGACCGACAGGATGACAGAGCGCTGGTGTCGTGCGTCAGGGTTCGTAATAAACTGAAAGAATTATAAGTAGGTGACAAGTGGGACCAGAACTTGTTGGAGCAATTTAAACAGTTTAAGTGAGATCTGTCAGCTACACGCTGGGGGAAAAGAAACAAGGAGGAAGGGAGAGATTGAAAATAACAAGCATAAAATATTAACTCAAATAACTGTAAATTTTAGAATGTAACGTCAGAGAAAGACAGAGGCCAACCAAAATAGATGGACAGAACAATATGGAAAAATAAACAGGGGGAAGAAGGATGAATAATATAAAAATAAATGGAAAGAAGAACGAAAGAAAAGAAGAAAGTAACGTATAATGAATCTTAGGCCATAGACAAAGGCTGCGAAGTAGTACGTTGTGATTCTTGAGATAATAGATACAGGCTGTATGTCCGACACTACAACTTTTTTTCCAGCACATGTTGTAACTAATTATTATCAGAGTGACCGTGATGTAACCCACTGTGATTTACTTTAAGGCATTCAGACAAATGTATCGTGGTGAAAATTTTGAGTTGCCCAATGCACAGCCTTGCTGTCGTTATAAAGTCACAGTCACTTTTACCCATAACACCCTGTTCCCACGAACAAGTGTCCACGAACCTAAGTGTGGCAGTGTAAAAATTGTACATGATGCGGAGGACAGGTTTCAGTCGAATATGCACAGGAATGCCCAAATTTTCCAAAACTCTAGGAGCCCCGAATATTCGATGCACCATAAGAATACAATAGAACGAGTTGCATACCAAGGTCCAACAAATATTAGGCGCCCCCTACTCTATGTTTATTCTCCTGGAATACCTGGACAACGGAATTAGTGTATCCTTGATATAATAAATATAAAAATTTATCCCTGGGTACCCGTTTTGGTTTATTGTGTTGACAGAAGCAGTTAACCAGTTCAGTTCGTAGAACTTCATATACAACAGAAAATCAAGCAGTCCTACAATGAGCATAATTTGTAGACAATATCTCTTCATCAATATTCCAGAGATGCAGAATTGTCAAAGTATATATTTAATTTCTTGGGGTGATAAAATCTCTGGAATATCAATAATAAAAAGACAGTTAATTACAAGTTAGCTGTTATACGGGATTTTAATTAGGTGAAAATATACGAAGATGGCAACCATGAGCTATGTGAGAAATGCTTACAATTATGCTCGAAATATTTCAACGCAGAAATGTTAGCACCAGAACAACGTCACGTATGGAGGATGTGTAAGTGGACTAAACTCACTTAGGCAGAAACAAAAGGTTTGTGTTATCAGCATATAGACTTTGTTTGACTGTACTCTAGGATATCGAGATAAGAGTCACTTAACTTTTTAATTTTACTTCGTTTCTACGCAACCATTACTATTGAAGTGAACAAAAAAGTAATGTATACACTAGTACAGGCCACGAAGGTTCACTTAGGGATAGAGGTATAGCTCTGTTCTTTCTTTAACCGTAGCGCTGGGTGTGGGTGGGTGATCAACTCCACGAACCGAAGGCTGTACCACCGAGAAAGGGACCCGGCACTCATTTTACAAGAGGCTGGGTGGGCCCCAGGCCGGTCTGGACGGATGGGGAAAAGTCGCCCCCCCCCCTTGGGATTCGATCCCTGGATCGTCCAGCCCGTAGCGAGTCTCTATAGCAATTGAGCTATCCCAGCCTACACTGAAGTATGTTTGCGTCCGATAAGTTTTGTTGGATATTTGGTCTGACAACACTTTGTTTTGAGGTAGTATTTGTGTTACAGGATAGAGCATAGTGTGTTGCTTGTAAAGAAAGTTCTTGAGATTAAAGTTGTGGAAATGTGAAGGTACTGCAGACAACTTTTTTAAGATCTGTAATTCTCTTTTAAGAAACTGTGTAATGCGTTTGATACGAATGTTTGAAGGAAGTTGTTCTGTGGTTCGTAATCTCAATGGTGTTGCCGCAATATTCAAAACGTAAAAAACAGTTTAAAGAAGTTCGAGAGGTATAATTTCTCGTCTTTCACAACATTTAGAATTGGTTTTACAAAACATATGACATTCAACTAGGATTTAAAAGAAAAATCTTACAAATGCGGATTTTACAAGCACAGAGTCTTTGTTAACTAGTACTGTCGGATAAATATCCCTTAATATTTTTTGATTTCACTGAATAAAAACCTAGTTTTATGAGCAATTCTTCTCTTAAAGTTCAGTCCATTTTCTTTTGGATAGGACTTTCAACAAGCAAAAAGGTCAAATATGGGAAACAGAAAATCGAATCGTCCAGAAGATGCGCACTTCATTCATGTACCAAAGTGCGCAATAGTTAGTGTGTTTTACACGATATTCGTTTGTGGGCCAGGTGCTCTTACAGAAAAATGTGAAATCTGAAAATGATACCGTTGTGGACGATGAATTTACTATTATCTTTCTGAAATACATTTTTGTCACTCGATTGAAATTCTCTTTTAAAAATAACGATCTCCTCTCTACACAGCTAGAAATGTCACGCACTTATTCCCATGGCCAAATATTTTCGAAACGTCATCCTGCTCAGTTTGTTTAAGATGGTCTTGGACACCGTTACCTACTGACATTAAAAGAAAGTTGTCAAAATGTCACACAATAGAAAAGAAAGAAATTAAGTGCATAATTGTATTAATATTATTATTATTATTACTGTTATTTTTAAAATATGTGCGTTATTAAAGCGTTGTTTGTTGGATTTTTTGTAAAACCTACAAGAAAATTCATTTATAAACGGAAATTATATAACACTTGGTGTAAATGTCGTCTGAAAAAGGTCGTTATATTTGATCAAACAAATCAAAGTATACCTTCCCGGCAGTTTTTAGTTTACAACCCAAATCTTAAGTTTACAGTGGGACAGAAAGGCACGCCGGTATATAATTGCCCGCCCTGTCATAAACTAGTGCGAAGTAACCAAAAAGGGAAACAAGTGTGAATATACGTAAAACGGTAACTTGAAATTAAAAATTTTCTCAACAAATTCTGCAGTACGGGCAAGTGTGTTAGGCAGGAAAGAGGAATGAAGAATTAATTCAACTGTAGTATATTCAGTGAAGTTAGTTGTTGAGTATAATTATGAGGGGAGAAACTTACATAACATAAGAGCAGGGGAGAAACTTTAACTGAAATGAAGCAGGATTGAGATCTGGAAAGGAAAGCAAGGGGGAGAGACTTTAAATTTTACAAAGTGTACAAATGAAAGTAAAAGGAATGGGGACGAAAGAGGAAAACATGGATAACATGCTAAGAACGAAAAATGTAGAACTTCGGGAAATGAAAAGGAATATGGAATGGAAGAAATGAATTGCTTAGGGAAACATATGAAGACTAAACTGCGAACCTTCTTTGAGAAGACAGATGGCATACGTACAAGCAACAGCGGGAAGATGAAGACTTAGCTACGTCATATTTATCAAGGAATTACAATCTGACTGCAAACGCTGTTGTAGTAATAGAAATAGGGTCTAGACTTACATGCAGAAGTTTAACCAACACTTACATATCCTGGCTTCAATAAGACTTGCAGCAACTTTGTGTCAAATGCAGAGTTTATATTCAATCTGCATTTACCTCATGCCTTAATTTCTTTTCTTCATTTCTCCTATATTCCATTCCATCTCTCTTATTTGTCTTTCATCTAGTCATTTTCCCTTCTTTCTCTCTGTTCTTTCACGTTGGAACAATCCCATTACCCCTGGTCTCATTTTCTGTCACCCCACCAACCCCAGAGGCTGCAGAGTAGCATTTTACTGGAAACCCGTGTCGAGTGTCAGCTCATACAAAAGCTGTAAATCTGTTGTTGAAATTGGGATATTAGAGTAAGAGTGATTTTATAAAACCCAGCCTCATCATACACAATTTAAAACCGCAGAATTATGAACCTATCCAAAACGATTCGATGTGCGTATTAACGAATCACTGCTTGTATAAAAAAGTAGTCTCCATGTTTATTATTCCTATGATTTGCACCATACAGAAATGAAACTGTGTTTATTGATGTGGAATGTTACGATTCGAAATAGCCGTAAGCTTACAATTGTTGGAATTTATCAGTCATATGAGTTCTCACAAAACAAAATATGCAAATCGGAACACAATAAAATGCTTGGACTTTTTTGACGTACCGATTCAGGAAGCCCGTTACGAAAGCGAGCTGTCATCATGATGAATCTCATAAATATCATGTGCCGAAGTAACATATTGTGTCTGTTCATATTTCATAAGAAAAGTGCCAACAAACTGATAAGTTAATTACATGTTAAATATCTGCGGAAATCTTTGGGCGAGTAACTCGAAAAAACAAGAAAAATCATCTAATATTTTTTAAATTTTCCGGCCGATAAACAGTCTGTTGAAAATTGAATGTGATTAAGCAAATTCATTTCCAAATCCAGGAATATTCTCTTAAAATTTCTCTCCTATGCGGTTGTAATAATTTTAATTTGGTCACAAAATGCTCTATAATTTTTTAATGGTCAAGTCATTTTACTATCATTGGTCTACAACTGGCAGTAGTCTGAGATGAATTGAACGCCCGTAACATTTTGGGAACTGACTTAATTCCGTCTATCTGGTAGTCTATAAAATCTAGTGAAAAAGTAGTAACTTCCTTTTGGTTAGTAACTGTGACCGTCTGATTGCGCCTGCGCATTATGTAATATTAGGATAGTCGCCTACTAACAATTATAAACTCAAACATCCTCATTACTCAGTTTTTTCTACTCTTCTGTTATATATTTTCTTTAGGTCCATGCACTCTCCTCAGCACCTTGTTCTCTCTCCTACACTCAATTTGTGACTTTCTTTCTAAGTATGTCCCAGCCTGTCACACACACACCTACTCAGAACTAACTAAGCCAATACTTAACTCGAACGAGCAGCCTGTTTCCTGAGAAGAAATTTCCCAGGTAGCCAAGAAATTCCCTGCATTTTTTACAACCTAAGGGTTCATTAACGCGTTCACATGAACCCACCACTTTGTCCCTGTCGTGAGCCATACTCAGAGCAACAGGCAAATTCCAAAAGCACTATTACCAAATAAACTATAGCTCTAACATTATAATTCTTGTACGGATTAAATATGTGAAACCATTAGAATGCGTGCATAACAGGCACGAATAAGGTGGCTGGAGTTCAAGCTATGGCACCGGGGATAGGATTTGTCTCTTACAACCACACACACAGACGCCCTTCCTTGTCATTCAGTACCAAATATGTTCCTTAGAGAGAAAATCTGTAGCACCTTGAAACTAACATGTTACTCCTGGTTTTATAAAGGCCAAATATGTGCGCACTTTGACTTATAAATACTGAATACTTCTTTATTGTCCAAACAAGCAGAGGTAATTATATCCTCTAATCTTATTCGTTTACGGTTAACCACCCATTAATTTCAAGAGAAATTTTAGTACAACGGCAAATCTTGAGCGAGAAGACACTAAGCTGTGGAAATTTTCGACTTACTTAATTTGCTAGGCGTTGCCAGAGAAGCAGAAGTGTTGGAATACATTCTTGTACTTGTATTTATATTGTCCTCTGGAAAGAAAGAGAGAATATTTTACTACCAGGCACTTCCAGTAAGAAAACAAGCTGTGGGTAATCACACACCACTACAGTAATTAAAGTTAAGCTACATAATTAGCCTATCTACAAGTATTTGAATTCTCCATTATTGACAGGTAGGGGAGTTCAAGATCGAAAAATTTTGTGTTATTCTTAAGTCAAATGAATTTTCAGAAGAGTACAGAATATGTATTGAATAATATTAACACGAAGTACAAACAATGACAATATATTTACTATGACCATTAAAAAAATTACTCTATAGTAAACTATTTAGTTACACTAAGGACTGTGCGTCGTTTTGAAGAGACATCGGATGGAATGGCACTGCCTGTGTGTTGCACGTCCATTCTGTTTTTAAAATACACAGAGATTGTAAAAAGGTAAAGTGTTCCCGTTAAAGGCCCGGTGTGGCCCAGAGGGTGGGTAGAGGTATAGATCTACTCTTCCATGACCGCGGCACTAGACGGGGGTGAGTGGTCAGCAGCACGACCCGGCCGTACTTTGCCCCCGCGAAAGAACCGGTATCCATTTACAGGGGACTGGGTCGGCCCCAGGGCCGGCCTGTACGGGCGGAAAATCTCATCCCTACCGGAATTCGATCCAGGACCGTCCAGCCCGTAGTCAGTCGCTATAGCGACTGAGCTATCAGGCCCACACACAGAGATTGTAAACGGTACAAAAAAAATTGTTCTAATCTTGTCCATTTCTTTATCCAAAGCTGCTATACATGCTACTTTCTTTCGACACAATTGTTGCAAGTTTAAGAGTAACTTTCGCAATGGAAACATGATTAATTAAAGTTATTATGTCATACGGCAAAGTTTGATTTTATTAAATTTAGGGTATTAAGAACTGTGTTTTTGAGAGGCATAAAACCTGACTTTTAAGGGGTCACTTTATTTAACAAGACAAGTAACTGTTTCCCAATCATCAGCCACTAATCAGAAATAGCACTGGTAAGAGATATACACAAACTTTGAAACAGTTACTTACTTTATCTTCATAGCCCGATAAAAAACAATTCGGAAACCTGAGAATTTTCCTTAATAATGCATTTCGGAATATACAGTCGGGTAAGAAAAAAAACTTTAATTCCACATTATTCACACAAACGTGCCCATACAAAAGGAAAAATTCGTAAAATCCCTTGGGACCAATTCGTTTGGAATGAACTGTACAACAGCAGACAGACTCAAGGTGCAGGAGATCTGAACCAACTGTTCGCCCACAGAAGAATCTACAGATGCAGAAACACGATAAACCACAAAGATTCTGTGTTTCTATTCTTCACTCTTGCCGTCATAATCATTCTACGCTAAGACTTCCAGAAGCCATTTTATTCCGGACAGCTGTAGTACAGACGAGAAAATTCTCCCCGATCCAGCAACGTAATAAGCAATTAAAATTCTGATTAAAGTCACATTTAAGACAGAGTATTTTAAATATTGTGACTAACCTGACTGAGTCATTTAATTAGCACACAAATTAATGCACATACATAAATTTTTTTACATTAAAACATTTAAAATCGCTCCAACATGTTTCGATCCTAAGATCATCTTCAGGGAGCTACACTGTTCCTTGCTAAAGTCACATTTTTAAAAACACTCACTGATTAATTTCCT
>Ga0123354_10001259_pt1 | contig 30081 bp, 21 predicted proteins | sample TergutLab28metaG_2_FD_97872 | JGI IMG/M metagenome (GOLD analysis project Ga0123354, IMG submission 97872) | Labiotermes labralis P4 segment gut microbial communities from Petit-Saut dam, French Guiana - Lab288 P4 | ecosystem: Host-associated > Arthropoda: Insects > Digestive system > Gut ... | reverse complement strand
TCCCGGAGGTAAAGTGCGGCCGGGGCGTGCTGCTGACCACTCACCCCCTTCTAGTGTCGCGGTCATGGAAGAGTAGAGCTATACCTCTACCCACCCTCTGGGCCACACCGGGCCTGTAACGGGGTCACTTTACCGTTAAGGCTTTAACACTGAAGAGCGCCGCTGTATGTATCCGGAAGTTTGCTCAACAAAACATATATTTTTAGTCCCACACGGGGGAGGAGATTTGCTCATCAGCATAGAGACTAGATGGCTGGAAGTAATTACTGAATGAAGAGTTTTAATCATTTTCAAAGTAACTTCGCCAAATATTTTGATGAAAAAATAGAAAATGGTACAATGGGCGAAGCACGTGGTACGAAAGAACAGAACATAATTGCATAGAAGACAGATGTCTGTGTTAACGTCCAGCAACAAATACATATTGTTGGCTTTTAATTGACACGTTCCTCATACGAAAATACTGCACAGCCTAGATGTGGCGACACATCATTCTGTATTAATCATACGCCTGTTACTACATACCACACATACTATTAAATTACCCGATAGGTCTTTCGTTAAAAATCCAACGGTATTCAAATTTGGCTCAGACAGAATTAGGAAACAGGTATAAAGAATTACCATACACAAGGCTACTTGGTGCAGCGTAATTTTCGAGCTACAAGCATTAAAATTACTGTAAATCTGTTCCAGAAAATTACATACAGCCTTTAAATTGTAGAGGTTTTCTAGATTATGAATTCGTGGCTGCTAAATCCCTTCTGCCTTGGTGGGCCGCAAATAACTGCAAAAGCTGATGAGAACAAAATCACCACATCCCAAGCAGAAAATTTACGAACCACCGGTCGACTAGATAACCAAGCCCCTATATTACGTCCTAGTTTTGTTCGTGAAAAAGTGAGCGTCAATACAAAATGATATTCCCTTAAGAAATAGTGGAATAGGTAGGAGATGGCGTAATATAATGCAGCCAGCCGAAGGGCGTTAAACCAAAAATAAGAGCGTATAAATTAAGAAATGGCATATTTTGGTAATGAGCGTTACAGCAAAAGGGCTTAAAAATGGGGCGTAAAATAAGGGCTAAATTAACACCAAACAACAAAATCAATCCGCTTGCTGGAATAGTCTAATATTTTCTAATAATGTTCTAGTTTACGGGAAACACCCCAAATATTCAGAGCCGAAGTATCAGAAATAAACCCGGTGGCGATCGACAAGAAGAGAATCCAGAAGAAATAGAGAAATTGCAGTCATGTGACAGGACTGAGAGTTCTTGAAAGTGGGAATATCTGCAAGGCAAAATTAACATACGGACACGGAAGTGGACGCAACAGATTATGGTTCGCGGAACGACAGCTGAAAAGGATACGGATAAGACATTTTGTGCCTATTATGCAAGACTTTCAGGAAAATTATTTGTAAGACACAAAAAAAAATTGGCCCATTTTTACTGTTCAGAGAAAAGCTAGAATTTCGACTGAGAATTCTATTCGCATAAGAAATGAGATTTACCTCTTATATTCCCACATTTTTCAAGAAACATCTTAAAGCTCACTACAGTTTGGTGTAATATCTCTCGGCGGAGAATAATCGGGCTTACTTTCTTCAGTGAAATGGTACCAGCACAGAATCTCAAAGAATTAATTACGAATTTCTTATCCTTGGAACTTCCAGAACAAGAATACTGAGTTCAGCAAGATGTGGCTACGGAATATAAAGAAAATTTAATAATGCGCATAATGTTCAAATTATTTGGTGATTTCATTATCTGTCGAAAATTGTGGTCGCCTTAATCCCCAGACATAATAACACCGGATTTCTGCATATTTCTTTTTTGTAAAGAGATCATGTACAGAAACAAGGCATGCTTTCAAGAATCACTGAAAGAACCCTTCACCGAGTTGGATGCAAAGCAAAGACAAGAGTGAATGCATGCCTTTCTCAGCGTGGTGGATGTATCCAACACTTAAGCACAATATCATATATATTTATTCATTTGAATGCGCATTTTGTGACACACAGAGCGCATTCAAAAAATTAATTGCGTGAATCTTCGATTCCATGTAAAAGAATTATTGACGGAAAATGTATCAAATTTCACGATGCTGTTGTATGGGTAAATTTGATGAAAAATGCAAACACATATCCAGTTACAATCTTTTACCTATTACCACCATTTTAATTCATCAAGATGCCGTACGGTACTACAGTGTAACAGTTTTTATGAAACAGCTTCACGCATTGTGCCCGACCCCCCCCCCCCAGTACCACCACCACATACTCCTGTACAGTATTTGTAAATACGGGACTCGCAGTTCAGTCAACAAAACAGCAGCTCCATGCAAGTGACAGAGTACCCAAGACTCCATTATTCCAAATGATGGATTAGTCATTTTGGTTCACAAGTCAGGCCTGCGAGGTCGGCATATCTGACGCTTCTTTACTGCTTCTTGTGAGAAAGTTATAAGAAGCACATGGATTACAAGCAAAAATTGTTGACACGAGAAATCTTTAAGTGAATAAAGGAGTCCGCTGACCACAAACAGTGCTAATGATGTAATTATCCGACAAGCAAAAAAATTCTTAAACGATTTCTTTACTTTGTGGTATTACCTGACAGAAATTTCTTTTCATGTTGTAAAGCATGATAAAACACTTCTTTTGGAAATTTGTCGGTTACAACCACGTAAGAAAAATAAAGTGCCGTAGCAACGTGACGGTTCATGGAAAAAAGATTGAAAATTTATTTTACAATAAATTCCCGAAATTTGGCGCACGTCTCGCGGAACGTCCTGTGAGGGTATATAAGGGTTATTCTTTATGGCAATTCTTTTCAGTGTTAGTAGTATGCGTGTAGATTTATTTTAAAATTAAACGATAATTAAGTTACGTAAGCATTGCACGTGTGATTTATTTTTAAAAAACCGTATGAACACCTTTGTGAATTCCGTCTGCGTAAATGACGCGGAATGCTTGACAGGCTATTAGATTTTCAAAGACTCTAATCCGTGGAAATTTTTGATATATTTTATTTCACAGAAGAGTTATAAGGAGGCAACGTAACTTTCCTGAAGCCTTAGCAATTGACTAACTTAATGCACAAATTCTTCTTTTATAATAAGTTTATTATATTCCTCTACATGTTTCGAGCACTATTGTGCTCATCATCAGGAGGTCAAAATTGTATTATACAGCATCTGGTATCGTCACACACAACTTATTATAAAACAAGAATTTGTGCATTAAGTTGGTCAGTTGCTAAGATTTCCAGGAGCCATTCAGCGTCAGGACGTCTTGTGGTGTCGGGTGCTAAGGCAGACTGGACGATCCAGCATGACGTCATGGCACCACCCTGGGGTTTTCTTCGTTTTTGGTTGGAAAGGACCGGGGGTGGGGCATGAAGCCAGTGGAGACCAACCCTCTAGGGAGGAGAGTTAAAGTGGATATCTCTCTCTATAAAAGTGTGACTCGTGTACAAATTTATGTACCCTAGCAGTTTTCCATGCAGGATTTTCCTATTATTAACCATTCCAAAGTTGGGTCGAATAAGTAAAAACTTTGTTATTAATATAGCGGCGATCTACTGTGGGGAAGGAAGCAGTATGCTTTTTCCAAGCCTTCATAAACACCCATAACGCTACATTGCGTCAGAACTCTCAAGGCCACAGTATGAAACTTCACCACTATAAAAACCTCAGTCCTGATGTAAATTGTATTAATTATTCGCGTGTCACTTGACATACGTTTTAACTGCAGAAGTTATAAATTTGTATTAATCGCACCGAGCGTATTCCTAAAATCAATACATCCACCAACAAATTCACTTAATAAACTACAATTCACGACATACGAAATCTCCTACATGTTTCGGCATCGGGGTGCTATGCTCACGGCGTTTTAGAACAAAGGAATATAAGTCCGATATGTTAATCTGTCCGGATTGAAACGTTTAGTATTTTAAAATTCTAATATATACAAAAAGCGGGTAAGCATAACAAATACAGTTTCGTGATATTAAAATTGTGTGGTAGTGATTAGTTACAAGTATAAGCCCACAGTTGTTCATGAACTGTACGGAGTATGCACACAAACAACTGTCTTGTTCTTATGTGAACCGAAGGGTTATTGTTCACATGGAGCGTGTGATGTACGTCGTGTACAGTAGGAGTATAATACGTGATAGAAACTGCAGGCATCTAATACTTGATAGAAACTGCAGGCATCTAATACTTGATAGAAACTGCAGGCGTCTAATACTTGATAGAAACTGCAGGCGTCTAATACTTGTTATGAACTGTAGGAGTCTAATACTTGTTATAATCTGGTAGAGTTTAATACTAGGTGAAAACTGCAGGAGTATAATACTTGTTATGTACTGTGGGAGTATAATACTATGTATAAACTGCAGGAGTCTAATATTTGTTATGAACTATAGGAGTCTAATACTTCTTATAATCTGTAGAGTTTATTACTAGGTGAAAACTGCAGCAGTATAATACTTGTTATGTACTGTAGGAGTCCAATACTAGGTATAAACTGCACGAGTCTAATACTTATTATGAACTGTAGGAGTCTAATATTTGTTATAATCTGTAGGGTTTAATACTAGGTCAAAACTGCAGGAATCTAATACTTGTTATGAACTGTAGGGGTCGAATACTGGTTACGAATTGTAGTCTATTTAAATGTATCTGTTGGCTGATGAATTAATTGTAGAAGTTATGGTTTCAATACGATTAGATGATAATTACGAAACAAATTTAGTTGGATAGGTAAGAAAGTGAAAGCAGGCACTTCCAGGGCACTATTGTAGTAACAACTCCCGTACTATTGCTGTTCTTGTAACGTAAGCCCGGCCATCATATTGTGGTTCAGCAGTAAGCATTCGCGTTTAGCATTTGGGAGGTCCGTCTTTAAATCTCGGCCTTCATATCTGCTATCCTCAGAGATCCTTGGTGTTTTAGTTCAATATCTCGAACAAAATGTACGGTTATTGCATGAAATTACGTAATGACCACTACAATCCATATCGTTTCAATTAATTATTTATTAATTGACAAACAGCGGTGTTATAAACATGAGCTTTTATCTGTCAATAAATAAACCATCAATAAAATGAATTCATGCACTGAAACCGTACACAAACTCGTCAACCCATTAGGTCGCCTTACCGAACAAGTCCTCAAAAGTTTGGACAGATTTATGGTTATCGTGGTCACTCAGACAAATTTTGAGAGTCTTTTGCTTAGGTCGTACTCCGTAGGTTCCTTTCCAGTAACTTGTCTGTAATCTTGAAACTTCAAGACTTAATTTTGTGCAAAGTTACGTAATTCGAAGCTGTATTCAGAATTAACTCTTATTGAATTTTATCACAAGGGCACGCGTAAAGAAGAACAATTCATATACAATCAAACCTTTCAAGCAGCAGGGACGCTGCAAGTTCCGAACACGATACAGCAGGCACCTCTAGCGTAGGTGGGTGCCAGAAGAAAGTATTCTGAGGAATACAAAGTGACACTACACTGTTTTGGAGCCGGGGACAGCGAACGAAGCAATCAAATGATCGTACTGAAGTTGGAAAATACAAAATATTCCTGTAAATAATTGACTTTGAAGACGTAAGTGGGAATTAAGTTAGAAGTGCCATGCATTCTTACTTCTGGCATCAAATAGAGGTAAATAATCGGCTTCAACACCCGGCCGCATCAGTCTCAGGGAAGGATTTCGCAGTATCTATTGGAAAGGAGATGGTGCGGCCCTCAGTAACATTCTTCACTCCACGGAAAGACAAATATTAGTGCCTCTTAAGAGAACCGAAACCAGATTCCCCGGTTTCCAGCACGTACTATAATCATTGTACTGCATAAGCAGGGAGTGTCTTGGCTTCTATATTTACATTCATATGAAGAGAATAGAAGTTACTCAGATAGCAGCATGCATGTCATTCACTTGTCTCGCCGATGAAATGGAAAGTAACAGCCGAACCTGTAACTAAATTCCAGATCGCTTTAATTTCCGCTCGACAAAGAGAAGAGACAGTAGCGTCCTCTTTAAGGCAGCTCGAAGTACTCAGCAGTAACACTGTTACACGACCAATGGTCCGCAAACCAAAACCATTCCTCAAACATTACATGGACTACAGAAATCTTACGGTGCTCCGCGCCGTTACATTTGAACATAAAATGGGACAAACGTCGCACTGTGGTAGTGAAAGATCGGTTCAACCTGGCGGTGACTACAATTTGTGACAGTGTCAGAAAGGCTAATGAAAATAATGGGTTAGGTTAGGTTAGGTTAGTGTACATAAATAACTTGCCTTGTTAAAAAGTACGTTTTAAAACAGAAAAAAATTACTTTTATAGTTGTCTTTACACCCTATGTATACTGGGACAATGTGCACTGATATTACTTATCAGTAAGTAAAAGTGTAGAGTCTACTGTCATGTGTTAAATAAAGGTAAAGCAGTCCCGTTACAGGCCTGGAGTAGCCCAGGGGGTTCCAGGAAGTTAAGGTTCCCAGATTTCATGACAACGGCACAGGATGGTGGTAAGGTTGTCAGACTTTACCCCCAGGAAATGCTCCTGGTACTCATTTCTGTTAGAGGGTGAGTCTACTCCAGGGACATAGTGCGATCGGAAGGATTTTATGTCAATGAAAAGCCCACTGACACTGGCTGGAATCGAACCAGCGACCCTCCGATTTGTAGCACAGCACCTTAACCACTGTGCTACCGCGGTCCCTGTCACGTGTTAAGTACCGTAACAAATTAGTCGAAATTGTGGAGTCGGTAAAACAGGAAGATGGGTTCACTTCCTAGCAGAATAAGGTCACACTGCGTCCAAATAGGCTATGATCGGCTCTGTGTCTCCTGTCCAATTCGCAAAGGGCGATGCTGTACTTGGGCTAAAGCAATCTGACGTCCAACTATTGCGAATGAGCGACGCTCTTAACACCGGAACGCTTTTGTATTTACCTTTGTAAGACTATATGATATGGGGTGGATTTCATTTGGGTCTGTTCTTGATTTATTTATACCTGCTTACAAATTGTGAAGTTGTGTGGTCTCAGATAATGGGATTTTCAGTGAGTAACAAATCATTATTCAATTATTATTCAGTCCATTATTACAACTTTAGTAAATGTGTTTGAAAGCAAAAGTAATAACACTTGTAGATGTCTTTCGAGTAGAGAGGGTAACTAAAAACAGCGGTCAGCCAAAATTGGTGGTCCTGAAGTTTGGGTTTGGGCGGGAGGCTAAAAACTCATCATCACGAAATACAAACGTATTACGAAATGTTACACAGGCTCTCGGATTTGGACGGAAGAAATACGTAGTGATTTTCGTAGGGGAAATCTGAAGTACGGAGGTTAATTTGAAAATCTAGGTTCACACGAGAGAGTAATATTAAAATGGATCTGAAATGAATAGGACGGTGTGCATCTGACATAGGATAGAGACAAATTACGGTAACTTATGAACACAGTAATATACCTCCGGATTCGATACGAGTTGTGGAATTTTATGTCTAGATGACTACCCAAGGAGGACTGCGCTTCGTTGATTAGTTAGTTTGTTGATAACACTTTAATTTTTATCTGTGACCTAAATATGTGAGCATTTGTTTCCTACGACAATGTGGTAGTGGCATAAAAAAAACTCACAGCCTTGTAACGTAGATCACAATCTTGATATTTAAGCACTGTTAAGCCCTCTATCTGAATAATCAGGTTGTAATACCTTGTCTTCATTGTACTAACTGCAAGACAGATGATCCCAGTAGCCACTCGGTCTAAGGGGCGGGTCTGCGTCCACTCGCTTCCTGGGATTACAGAGGCATGAATGTCTGTCTCTTGAGGGCATTGTGTGTTGCCAAGCAGAGGTCTCTGCGTCGAGTTCATCACTCGTCCAGAGGGGTCCTACCGAGTGCAGTGTGTCTGATTGTGACTGTGAAGCCTCGATAATGAGGAGGTCCTAGCCCATTAGGGGCTTTTGTGCCATGAAAAAAAATTAAGCAAGACAGAGAACACATTAGTGCTCGAAAAGTACGTGACTGTTGCAGTGGTGTGTTGTGAGCCAAATCCAGAAATAACACACTGATTTCAAACAATACGTGACAAAAAAAACTTTTGATGTTCAGAACATGCATTTTTTTTATATAAGCTTGCATTTCTCACGCAACTGCACTTTAATCAGTAATGGATGTGTTATGTTCAGAAAGTTCCTGAGCTCCACTAATTACTTATTTTTCACGTTTATTTATAGATATTTCAGTACCAGACATTATATTTGACGTGAAACTTGTACCTGAAAGTTGGCTTATATTCGGAAAAGTTGAGAGTCAAATTATAAAACCCGCTGCAAAGGCCTTGGTGTATGCATAGGAGCCATGGAATTTTATCGATATATTGATTCGAGGAACAGAAATACGGAACACTGGGGGAGAACTGGATACTGTAGCTGAAGGTTAAGAGAGACGTCAAATTCTGGAAAGTGATGCCCATGATGGCGGACAGGCGAAATAATAGCCGCAATTAAACAAGTAACATCCTCATTTAAGTAATTACACAACACAACACTCTTTTATGGACCAGCGTGGATTGTTTTACGTGACTGATGCTTTTTACAGCGACGAATCTGTGTTATTACTGTCAGTGTGACTGACATTACAGCGAAAGTCGCAGTCGATTTTTAGTCACGTTTGAATCGCGCAGCCAGTCGATCTACTGATGTACAACCTGTTTCTTCGCTGTGCTGTGATTCAAAGGAAGATAAATAAAACTTTGTGGGTGACTGCGGTGTGATGAAACTTCTGTACACCTTGTAGCATCCATAGGGGGTACGATCTGAATGGCATAAAGAATATTGGCAGAGAAATCAGTTTTCAGGTTTCCGCCACGGCATAAGAGACATTTGCGCTCTTTTGAGATTTTACTGTAGCGATGTAGAATGATGGGTTCTTACCGACGTTTCGGAACAACCTACCGGTCCCATCTTCTACGGTCAAGCAGTCCAAGAAGAATTCCAGACTGCTTGGCCCTCCAAGACGAGGCCGACAGGTTGTCAGGAAACATCGCCAAGTAAACACCATTCTACGACACGTACAATAAAATCCCAAAAGAGAGAATATCTCACGGCTATTGTCCGTTGATACTAAATCATCGGTCAACTAGATATTCCGTGTAATTTTTATACATTCTAGAGCAGTTCGGTTGTCTCAGAGACTGCATAAACATGCACAATACTTCGTAGAAAACTGGGCAATCAAAGACCCGCCTGAAAGGATACCTGATACATCCTATCAAAATTCGGTATGTTATAGATGTCAGTTAAGCATAATGTTGTAAATATTGGCCTTGAAACCGTTACTAATGATGCTAGAAGACAATTAGCGGGCAGTTCAATAGATTGATATAACACACAAACGCGCATTGGCCTGACACGCACTATGGTGATAAACACGATGTAACGGACATGTTACAATCATGAGAGAAAGCAAAGGGAGAACAACATAATTTCATTGAATCGAAGGCTGAACCAATACAAACGCCATCACAGTTAGTGTACCTTCCATGAAATACTAGAAGGTGAAACTCCTCACTGTCTGAAACGAGGAGTGCACTTGCCGGGTTGTAAGGAGCAGCGTGAAGCAAGTGGCACCTGATGTGTGCTGACGAGAATCTGTACCGGTTGTCGTTGCGCACACACAAGGAAGACTCGTAACACTCGCGCATGCGCGACAAATCACATCCGCCATACTTTGGCACGAATAGAATGGGGATATATTTAGATCCCCAGTGTTCACCTTCATTCATTTTTACGACGTCCCTAAGACAGGTTCGTAACCTCTACCAAAGACAGTTCTCCACAGAGTGCGATCTGGTGCTTCGTATTTCAATTTACAGTATCAATCGTTTCCTTAAGCTCATCTAGTAGCTGCTTACATCTTCCTTCTGGCCTTTCCGTCACTTCTACCCTTCTTTTTATCTTTCCTTCAGTAAAGTCTTTCAGAAGGCAGTTCCTACGCAAGATTTGACCACTCAAGCCCTCCTTCTTTTTGTTGTGTGTAGTAGGCCTACATTAAACCTTTAAAGACGAAGCGCAGATTGCTTTATTTAAAGACCCAGTCCGTACCGCGCAGTAAACATTTTTCATCTCAGTTGTAAAAACCAATCAGTTTATGATGTAAGTGGCACAAGTCGCTGTTCGTTCTCAGATAAATAAAAAAATGCATACATACATTGTGAGCAGAGTATACAGTTGTTGAATGTTAAACCTGATGGTGCATAACGTAACCAGTAGGCTTTAAAAGGTTAATAGCCACTCTACAACGAGGAAAATCAGAAGGTGGCAGGAAACTGTCAGATGTTTAAGTAAAATGCACAGCACTTTTCTTAACAGGATGCCTGACACACACGCATACACACACACACACACACACACACACACACACAAACGACGCTAGGCTCACAGCGGACTGGTTCAGATTACGGGAAGAACCAACACTTTATCCAGTCCGTCTGTTACACAAGTGATACCACACAAATTCAAAAGTTCATGGTTGTTCTTCCAGGAATGCATTTATTTGACCCCGACATTATAATGACAGCAACTGAACCACACAAAGAAGAATGTGCGCGGAATGCGGGAGGTTGGAAAGGCCAAATAGACGGCACTACAAATCAGGAAGGAATAAACATACTGGCACAGATTGTGGATAATTTTCAGCTAGAATTGATGTTCGGTCGACCCCCGATCCATACGGTACACAGTTATGCATGATACAGTGCGTATTAACGAGCAACCAAATAACATGAACTGGACGCATACTGACGACACACGCCCAATATTCCAAAACACTGGTACAGTACTGAGCAGAACGAGAGCTGGACACTTGGAAACAGACATGTTCCATATTCGCCACGATCCCAAAGCCCGAGACGCGACACTTTCCCGGTTAAAGGATGCTACCAGCCGCCTTTTCCTTGTGGCCACAGCAGGCAGGACATGCGACGAACCGATTCATCGCAAACTTGATAAATGTTGTAATTCACCTTGACACCGCGTTTCAGGAGACTCTACAGACTACGCGCGAAAATTGTGTTGGAATTGCCAATCGGGAGATGAACTGGAAACGATTCGCGACACCAGAAATGCGTTATGTTAACAAAAATTCTGTTAATGCTTAAGACGTTTTATTTGTTTGATGACAGTGTGGATGATGTATAAGAGTTACATAACGGAATTACATAACCAAGGTCTTGTCACGTTGAAATTTATTTAAAATATATAAGTTTCTTAGTTCGTCTATTCATAAAATAAGTGAGAATGTATCACCAACAACTTACCATAATCAGAGTTTGCTTAAAATCTTCTTACAGTAAACAGGCAAACAGTTACGCTTATGACGTTTTGTTGACTGCATTACACAGCCTCTGGTATCATCACACCTATACACAGCCTCTGGTATCATCACACCTATACACAGCCTCTGGTATCATCACACCTATAGGTTTGATGATACCAGAGGCTGTGTAATGCAATTTTGACCTCCTGATGATGAGCACATGTGCTCGAAACATGTAGAGGCATGAAAGAAAACTTATTGTGAAACAAACTTTTGTGCATCAAGTTGGTTAAATACTGCGATAAAAAAGTTGAACTTCCTTTGTTATTTTATCAGCTGATATCTCAGATACAATTCTGTGGGTACCCCACAGAATTGTATCTACTGTTCAAGTTTATTTATCGCATTATATGGGATTGCTCCATTTATCTCTCGGGTGTTTTTAATAAAAGAAGAGTGGACTTCGTAAGAACAAAATTCTGGGAAATTCAAGACAAACATTACATTTCAGAAGCATTGCGAGTAATCTAGTACACCCCCAGTCTCTTTTTCGTTTGGAGGGTTTAAACAATTCCCAGTGGCTTTTAGGCTCTATCGCAAAATTCCGAAAGGTGACTATTAGCTTCGTCATGTCAGTCTGTCCTTCTTTCCTCTGTCCGTCCGTCCGCCCATCTGTCCGCCTGTTTTTATATAACAATTTGGTTCTCACAAGACTGTTTTCGTGAAATTTTATATTTGAGTATTATTAAAAAAGCCTGTTGAGAGGGTTCGAGTTCGATTAAAAACCAACAAGAATAACCGCACTTCACATGAAGACCAATGTATATTTTTTATCATGTCTCGATCATTTCTTCTTAGAATGAAAATGCTTCAAACAAAATTTGTAGATAATATCAAAACACACATTTTGTGTGCTCAAAAACTTTAATTTCGAAAATCATGCCGTTTATGGAACACCGTGGGAAAAATGGAGGAGCCGGACAGGTCACAGATGACTATAATACGGCGGATGAGCATGGCATGCAGGATGAATAAGGTCACAGACATACACTCAGAATATGTAATATGTATTGCTTTTCTACTGCAACAATAATTACGCGAACATGCCTCAATATTTCGTTTGTGCCTACATTTCCCGTCTAGTTGAACACAGACTCGTTAAGCAGGCAGCTTCATTTCAGCCAAGAAGCATCATTAAGACCATGTTAAATAATTGTTTAACATTTTAATGCAAAGTAACATATTACGACTTCATTAACAACCCTGCTTCTTTTTCGGTAGGACCCGAGTTAAAATCTCCACCGCGAGACTTTCTCTATTGCCTGAGTGTTTCCATTATTTCATTCCTCCATACAAATGTAAGCGCAGTCATGTGACCACATGTTTTATGTGACACAAAAATAGAACTGACGTACTTGCACACTGATAATCCACAATTCCACACTCTAATGTGCTGAAGGGCACATAAAATAATTACAAACGACAAATATCTACATTACGACTTTCTTCGCGCCACTAACAAGCACTTCAACAACACCAGGCTGGATGGACAGCGCTGACTCTGCCTTCAGAACCCTGCATTGTACGATACAACACCATTTCTGCCTATGTGCTGGACAAAACTCACAAGCGAACAAATACTTTTATTTCTTTTTCAGTTGGTATAGCGACAAGGCTACAGGCTGGATCACCCCAACTTATACGTCATTTCCCGGCAGGGATGCAGGCTCTTTTTCTGCGCGGTGCAACATCTTCTCTGCGACCCACCCAGCATCCTGTCAAATGATTACCGGGGGGCATTTTTTCAGGGGTATTATAATCAGGACATTTACAATTAACTTCAAAGGTTAAAAATGTGTTGAAATATGCTTTACCACCCTCAAGTAGATGTTACGGGATGGTACTTAATTAACTTCCGGAAATTACTTTTGCTTTTACTTTGTCGAACAAAGAACCAAATTTTGAAATGAAGTGTAGCCTAGAGAGAAATGAAGTTTAACCGAGAAATAAATAAGAATGTGTGCCTGAACATACAGGTAATAGGGTTTTCAGTGAGGTGGAGACCACCCTGTATACCGTACGGTGTCTTAGACGGTAACAAAAAGATTTTACACACATTCTGTGCAACAGACTAAGAAAGTTTTGTTCCAATGTTCCTGCACCCTGGATCACTGAGATGACTAAACACGCGGCGAAACAAATGGACAAAAAGCTAGCCAGTTTAAAGTATAAAAATGAGCAGATATTGGATGTTCAGGTATGTGTATACGTAATTCTGGTGCTTACCCTCGCAGATAGGCAACGTGTCGTGTAATTAAATTACCTCGACATGAAAGTGGTGTGTGTTCCGCGAACTTCAGGCGCTGTCATGCGTAATATTCTCTCTTACAGTTGACCGATCTTCGTAATCGGAGCCTCTACAGGTCGAATATCGATATCTGCCAAGACCGACGGGATTTCGCGAGGCCTATTTTTTTACACACTTCAAAGCGAATACGGCACAGTGGTCCCACGTGTTCTGGAGACTGCTACACGGTTGTTCAGTGTACAGTTCGAGTGTAACCACGCCAAGCACAAGCAAGTACACTGTCTAGCAACTTGATTCAACGACAGTGCTTCTAACTTGTAATCGGGCGGAACCCAGTTTGAATATCAGGCACATCTAATTCCTGTAGGTATACTAGGCAAATGCAACGGATAAGGCTAGGCATAGCCTACAACCGATTCATTCCAAATCCTTATTGATTCATCATTCACATATATGACATGATACAGTTTGCGATATTGACAAAATAGCACAACACGCCGACAATAAAATAAATACATCTTTATAAAACACAACTGAAGAATACAGACTACTGATTTGGAAATTTCTGTGGAATCAGAAATATCGGGGTAACTAAGGTGATTATACAACCTTGCAGAACAAATACTGAGGATAATTTTCCTACCTAAAATGGAGAAAATAATAAAAGAACGGAGAAAATTGCAGAGTGAGGAGCTTCAAAATTTGTTGTATGCTTCGCTAAATATGACGTTGATGATGACGGATGAGAATGTAGGGGCATGCAACAGAGGTTAAAATGCATAAAACATTTTGGTCTGGAAAACCGAAGCGAAGAATAAACCATGAGAATCTAGGCATAGATAAGAAAATAATACTAAAACTGATCTTAATGTGACAGAACAGAAACCAATTTTTGACTATTTTCAATACAGTAAAGAATTTGGGATTTTACAAAAGGCAGCACGTTGAAATTTATCCAGACTACCTTGTCATTTTGAGTTTACGTCCTTGTACATATCTGTAAAGAATTTGTTCTTCCTGGTTGTGCCAGGTGCGTTAAATTTACATTTAATTTATATGCCTCTTTATTCCTGAAAATTCTATATTGCTTCTTTTCTTACACTATTCTTACCGATTCCTTCAACTGGACAGGCTTCTGCAATCACCGAAATACAGCCTACTGCCCTTAAGGTTATGGGTTTTGCTTCCCAAGAAAGTTTCTGTTTCACAGAATTAGGTCGTTTGTCAATTACTGCCCAAAGGTCCGTTGGCTGGTTTACTTCTACGTCTGCTAATCAATCAATCTGGCCGTATGTTCAGTAAATCGCACGTACAGCCGAATTTACTTCATGTCTGCACGACTTAGCTTTAAAGCAGTTGTAGCCCCAAAATAGAGAATTCTATGTACTGGGTGTCCAGTGCAGCAACTAGCAGTACTTCACTGAGCGCGAAGCATCCGCTGACAGCCAGGTCAAAGGAAAGGCAGAAGTTACAGAAACTTCTGAGAACGGCACTAAATTCTGAAGAAAGGTTACTAAAGTTTCTACCAGTCGTAAACTCTGTCGGAAAATGAATTCGATATGAAAAATATGCATATTTATAAGGAACGTTTCAGTCCTTTTGCTGCTTTCTGAAATTACTGCATTCCGTCTTGCAATAGAAATATTCTAGAATAAGATATACGTTAATAACAAAGTACAGTGTCTTGTCTACTTACACATTACTTTTGAAGACATAAGAATCGCTTGAGACTTCTACAAACTCACCTGTAATAAACCAACAGTTAAAGTATTAGCCTCTTTTTTATGCATTCGAACAATCATATAGCTACAATAAAGATGATTCCATGAATATAAATGCACATTTCTTCATAACACAGTGCTTTATAAACTGAACGTGCAGGACAATGAAACTGAGTGGTTCAAAATTTTACATCTTAAGCACGAGATACCTAAGTTTAAGTCATTACATTCTGAGGCTTTAATTTTTGATTCGAGAATATGAGGGCATAACTTCTCTCACTTCTTAATCATTAAATGCTACATATCAACAGTACGAATTTTATGATACTGTGGAAAAGGGGGGGGGGGAGCAAAAATGTATTTTGTTACTGCGGAAATAGTGGCTCAGAAAGATATACTTCATGTTACTGCGGAAATAGTGGCTCAGAAAGTTATACTTCATGTTACTGCGGATATTCATTCATTCATTAGTATTCAGCCCTAGAGGCCGGTCCGGCAGGAACCAGAGCCCGGTTATGGAACCGATATGGCTCTTGGCACACTGCATCCTGGGCAAGTTCTTGTGGGTAGCTTGCCATTGCTTTCCCCCGCCTTTAGACGTTCCCACTTTCGCCGCCAGGTGCCTCTGCGTCCGCAGCGACGCGAGAGACCCTAGCAGCGAAGGGTGGAACTGTGGGCGAGAAAGATGTCCGGTAGTAGTTTTGCCTAAATTCCGACTTCCAGGTAAGTTTAGGGATCTTTTACATGACGCAAATCTACGACATGAGACCGATGGCTTTACTTCCTCTCCGAAGGATTTTTTCGCCCCAAAATCCGACGGCTTCGGCCGGTTTTGAGCCCGCGACCTTGGGTACCAAAGGCCAGCACGCTACCTCTAGACCACCGAAGCCGCTACTGCGGAAATAGTGGCTCAGAAAGATGTATCTTATGTTCCTGTTGAAATTTTAGCTCAAAGCGATATATTTAACTTATAAATGAGTGGAAGGGGCGAACTGTAACAATATTCATACGTTCCACGATTTAAATGTTTTACAGTTTTCACCAAATACGGCAATGGTCCCTGCCCGATATCAGAATAACGCAGCCCACATCACTGTATCTCAAATCTCTAAGACAGAAGTCACTATTATCCTCGCTTCTACATTGGGTTCTTCCCACTGGTTTCTTCCCTTTGGGTTTCCCGATTAAAATCATTAAGTTGCTTTCAGTCCGTAAATGCCTGCTATATTTTCTGTTCATCTCACCCTCATCGATGCAACCACTCCTATAGTATGTGAGGAAAGGAATGTCATGTAACTCCGCATTGCAGTTTCTTTTATCTCCCTCTTTCCAAACGCATCTACTCCACCTTCAAAGAATAAATTATCTTCATCTTCAAATATGACAAAATTATGGCTGATCAAAATTAGAGGTTTAGAGTTCTCAGGTGAAAAATACTTTATAAACAGTGCTAATGTAGAGTAAAATTGAAATTAAGAACTAAACGTTCCTACGTACAATGGAGGATGCTAGATTACATTTATTGAAAGAAGAGAAAATGCAAGGGCAATTGTTAATCAAAGGCTCTCTGCGTTTTACACAATTTACTATCTCTAAAAAGTTCGTAATTTACAAAAAATTAACATTTCATACTTTTTACTGACAGCTGCACACGTCATAAGCCCATGCTCAGTTTCCGTGCCTTTGTCACTGTGCCTAACATGTACGCAGCTTATCACATCGCCACGTATAATTGCTGTTTTAATTTAGTGCCACATCCAATAAATGTACGTGACATAGCCTGCACATAAATCGTGAAGGAGGGTGCAGCTGTTTGTAACTGCTGCAGAGATCTAAACGCATAGAAACAGGCTGGGTGGGAGGGGAGGGGGGGGGGCAGGCATCGTGGTGCGAGACAAGTTTGTGACAGAAAGTCTGCATGACAGGACATTCCAGCGGATCCAAAGACACAGAGTAACGTCACATGTTTCTGAAACATTGAGACATTACTGGATACATGAAGAAAAGAGCAAGAATATGTGGATAAAACTGAAGAGGACCAGGGACGGAAATAAAAGGATGTGAAGCAAGAGTGAGGACTTTTAAGGCAAAAGAGGAAAGAAACAGAAAGATGACTTGGAGAAACATACATTTCGTGAGGGAAAGATAATGTGCAATTTATAACAGGAGAAAATAGGGTACGACTACATTACAAATGTTGAGAGACAAACGGCGCCAGGAAGAAAACAATACGAAGGAGGAGGAGTACAAAGAAGAAGAAATGAGAAGAAAAGACGGACGGGAGAATTAGGGAATCAGGGAAATAACTGGGAGAAAAGTTACTTGAGAAATACTATTGGAAAATGACTGACGTTTGTAGACAGTACTAAATATTATACAGAGGGTAATGTGCTGCATACAGTGACACTGAAAGAGAGAAAGAAGTGTGGACAATAGCGATATCTTACAGGACAGTCATTGCTTATTGACATGAGAAGAAAGGCGGAAGACGTAGGGAATGAACCTCAAAAAAATGTGAGGCTGACGAAGAAGGTGAATAGAGACTTCAGTGAGATATGAGGCGAAGCAGAGTGGGGACAGACAGAAAAGTTTCAAAGGGACTGGAGAAGAGAACCGATATGGACACACATTATTGTGTGTGTGTGTGTGTGTGTGTGTGTGAGTGTATGTGTGTGTATGTGTATGTGTGTGTATGTGGGAAGACAGAACGGAATCGCTGCTGGCAGAAGGCGTTAAGAAAATATGACACGTTTTGGCGTACAGAGAGACTCTGGCAGATATACAAATTGGAAACATTACAACCATTAAGAGGGTAATTTCTGTACAAATTTATTTCAAAATTGGAAGAGTCTGTAGAAGGAAAATTATATGACCACATACGAATGAAGGAGTAGAACAAAAGATGAAGAAGGAGATTAATAATAAAGGCATTTATGCATCAGCTTACAGAAACAGGCAAACGAGTGAAAATGTTATTGGAAGAATTATTTCATTTTATAGAATTTCGGTTACTTCATAGTTGTGGAGAAACTGCGGAAATTTCAGTGTGTGTTAACAGCAACAGATACAGAGAAATGGCACTGATTACAGTTTCTAAAGATCAGTAAAATATTTAGAGAAAAAATATGGAACGTAAATGACGTAAAGAGAGGGTGTGAGATATTTTAAAAGGGCTTTATGGAAGGAAAACTTTCGGAAGAATTTGGAAGGAAGAGAACCTAATTTATTTTAAGACACTGAACTTCTGTTCGCGTGAGGTGACAATAGAATTATTGCATATGTCAGGAAAGGGCACTTCATTCTTCCGACTTACTGCGCTTCGTTACGAGGAACTCGCATTCGGAGGTTTCCACGAAAAGCATTTTTTTTTCGTCTTCAAGGTGAGTGGGTCCCAAAAAGAATGTTTTTTTTCTAGGAATTACTAACCTTAAGGACGAAGACACATCGCGTCTCCGAGACGTCTGAATCTCATTACCCGCTACTGCACCAGGCGCTAGAAAACAGTGTCTTCAGCCACAACACTGAGGAAACATCAAACTTCGCACTGCATCAGGAACGTTTGCTTCAAGACCCAATCGGTTTCAAAGCAGATATATTCTGAATACCTGGCAGATATTTTAAAACTGAACTAAACCCAATATGCAGATTACGGTTGAGATCACACAAACACACACACACACACACGCATATATATATATAAGTTGGCACTGTTTTAGGAACGTATTGTATCTGACACTGATGGTACCGGTCAGTCAGCAGCAGGAGTACGTCAAAGGAATAACGGTTTTTCAGAAATCAGAGGAGCTGTGTTTCGGTTGTGACGTCAAAATCAGCATTCTCTACTCGAAAAAAGAAAACCCTAAGCAGGCTGTTACAAATTGTCCTCACAGAATTTTCAACACAGGGATGATATATCTCAAACTCATCCTGTTACATTCCGTTCAGAAAGTACGGCGTAATATGGAAAAATTTTCACATGTTACAGTCGCATCCAACTAACGGTCTTCTCCCTGTGTGTGAATCAATTACCCCTTTAAACGCCGAGTTAAATCCCATCTGCGATTTGCTGGCATTATTAGGAGCTCACCATATTTTCCACGTTAGCGGGTTAAAGGTTAATTGTAAGAAACAAACTGTAATCTTACATATAAATATGTGCGTAAACATAAACCGGAAAAACGTCATAACTGATGATGGATAAGAATGTTGCGATAGAAAAACGAAACTGAATAAGCGTGATTGAAAACCTCAATCAATATTGCACTTATATTAACAATAATTCAACAACGTCCTCTTCTCTAAAACATAGCTATTAACCTCGTAGCAAGAGAGTTGTTTTGGGCAATCCATTACCCTGTATGACGTTTAAAACAGATGACAAACACAGCCAGTATTCTGGTATCTTCAGGTCCAGTCGCTATGGAAACAGAGTGGCAAAGCTCCAGAACTCGCTTGTCAGACACTTCAGTTCAGTAGCTGCAGACATGGATCCATTATGGGTACTATTACCGGTGTTGTATCAATGACATATTTTAAAAATATGTTAATAATCAGACTAGGTACAAAATCTATTACAAAACAAAGGCGGTAGAATAAGGTTACACTTAAGCGAGAGAGGCAGTGTACTATAATGAAACACTGCGGCACGTTTGCAAAATAATTTTAGGTCCTCGGATATCCTAACAGCCTAATACTGTTTTATGAAATAAAGTGAAATGCTAACTTGATGCAACTAGGCAATTTTATTGATGTATTCTTAGCTCGACATGTTTCGGGTACATACGCCCATCATCAGGAGCATTAGATGTTGAGTTGCAGCGTACGGTTTTCTGCACCGAGTTTTTGGATGGGTGGTGGTCTTGAGAGCCGCTGCATAGGTCGTGCGATTCGCACGGCACCATCCGCACCGTAAACACGACCCACGCAGCGGCTCTCAAGACCACCACTCATCCAAAAACTCGGTGCAGAAAACCATATGCTGCAACTCAATATCTAATGTTCCTGATGATGGGCATATGTACCCGAAACATGTTGAACTAAGAATACGTCAATAAAATTACCTAGTTGCATCAAGTTGGCATTTCACTTTATTTCGTGAGGAAGATGCACGGTCAAACAAGCCTCTAATACTGTTTTACTCGAAGATTGGCGATTGCCGGTAACAACAAAATGTAATTTGCCCCACGCATGAAATTCTTGATTTTTTTGCCCGATATTAACAAAATTTGGGTTTTATCGACAGACTTTTATAAAAGTCTGCATTATAAAATTTCACGGAAATCCTTCCAAGGGGAGCAGCGCTGATATGTGCGGACAGACAAACGGATGAACGGATAGCGGAAGAATAGCGGACGGATATGATGAAGCTAATAGACACTTTCCGCGACTGTGCGAATGCGCTTAATATTTTTAAAATTTCATGTTTTTTGACCGTGCATCTCGATATAATCGTGTAAAGAAAAACCAACTTGATACACAAATTATAACTTAGTATATTTCGTCAACCTCTACATGTTTCGAGCGTATCTAGGCCCATCATCAGCAGATATAACCGTAGGTATATAACAACTGTCTGTTGTCCCGGTTGGACAACAGACAGTCATCTAAAAATAATAATAAGTACCAACTGTTGTATCCATACGGTTGTACCTCCTGATGATGGTCCTAGATATGCCCGAAACATGTAGAGTTTGATGAAATATACCAAGTTATAATAATAATAATAATATTTATTAACTGCAATTGGTTTGTCACCCGGTGGCAGTGGTTATTTTACATGTATACAAAATATGAAATTGGTTACTACTAAATTTAAGTTGGGAGGGCTACATAAGAAGCATGTAGTGGCAACTTGGAATTGTGAGAACCATCTCAGCATTTGTTTAGGCACAGGGAAACCAAGAAAAACCTGTTCGCGATGGCCGGTCGCAGGACATTCCGAATACTGACTTCTAGCCAGCATTACGGCATCTAAAGTAAAAACAGCAATACACACATAGTACAACAAATATACATAAGATTACAACAATACACACAACTACATCAATACACACGGCCAACCAACAACAAATGAACAAAAGACAACTTAAAACTAGCAACAATACACTCGACACAAATTAGAATACATAAGTTTCGTATCAAGTTAGTTTTTCTTTACATGAAAATATTTTTCAATTCATAGATTTTTATTATCCTCTCCCCTGAGGATAGGATTTGTTTAATTCCGTGAAAATGTAATTCATCTAGTACGTAATAACAAGAATTTCAAAGTTTACCCAAGGAGAACACATTACGCCCCTCTTACTGTAACGCGGTGCTGACATCGTGACGTCAGTTCTGCCGGTACCCATGACGGGTAGTGTGCTTCCAATAAGGACAATTGTTTACCGACTTGTATTTTTAATCTTAAATGTACTCACATTTTTCAGAAATCGAGATGCACCCCACAGAAGATAAAGTGTAAACACACGTACAAAACAACAACACTCCAAGCATTTAAATATTTATCTTCAAATAATAAAAATTATCAAAATAAATATATACGCTCACATATCCCCAAAACATGCTACTATTATAATCTCAAATCTGTCACCATTACATAAAAAATGATTTAATGAATACATTTAATAAACTGATTCAGTTACTCAATCTAAAAAATGAAATATATTCACAAACAAGAATATTGGTATCAATTTTCAAATATTTGTACAATAATTTTCATTTGGCAAATAGGCCTAGGCCTGTAATTATAGAATTATATAGAACAGGGGCGTCCAATCTTTCACGACAAAGGGTCACAACCGTTACTAGTTCTAGAGCCGGATGTATAAAAATCACAATAAATGGTACACATAACCGCCTAAATGACTGTGTAATTTTGTGCAGTATATACGTAATTTACAAAGTGCCGCGAACTGCACAACACAACATGGCTAGCCGCAGGCGGCCCAAGGAACGAGGGATGGTGGCTCATGATATACAGCCTACGGAAGGAGAACGTGTCCCAGTACGTCATATAGCGATATTTACAAGAAATACGTCATGTCAAGGTTTTCGGATACTTTATTACACTTATATGACACAGTATATTATGGAAACAATAAAAAAGACGCTCCAAATTTAGGAGCACTGTGAGATATTTCTAGATCCTTGGAGTGGTTTTCTTTGTGAAAGCTAATAACACTCAATATTCAATAGACTCCTTACCGTTTATGGACCCCGAAATAATTTAACGAATTTACAAAGCCTGAGAAACTGTTCTAACTTCGCAAGAAACTGAGAGACATAGGCAGTAAAAAGTAAAAACGGAATGTTATGATCAAAATGGAATTACTGAAGTATTTAGTTTCTTATTGAAGTGTGACCGACCATATCGATCTGCTGGAATACAATGCTACATCGCTGACTAATTGTCTACCAAAGTTTCGTAGGTACATGTCATCTTCACTTGCAATGGTTCATGTTTCACGAAGCCTTCTTCCCAAAATCCCTACGAAAAGTTGGAAAAGCCAATTATCCAGCGACTCAGCGTTATTTGCCAAAAGACCGGAAACCTTAAGATGAAGCTTCCTAGTACCTGAGTTTCAATCATGGTCCATGCATAATTTCCCAAAGTCAAAAGAGGAGACTTACAACGTACTTCGACGGCCAAAAATAAATCTGTGCAGCTTGTAAATTTCTGTGTTGACACCATACACTTTCGTAGCTTGACATCGACATTTCGCCGGAAACTGCTGCCTCTGTGTTCAGGGTTAAAAATGTTTCTTCTAAGCTAAAGTTAAAGTCATTTAAAGTGAGACCGAAACTGGACTCCAATCGCACTATGAATTCGCGAGTCTAAGCATAAGACCAAACAGTAGGTAGGGCATGTAGAGTTATGGAGTCGAACATTCTGAAGCTCGTGGTCAATTTTATACTTCATCCCCAATTCTGTGGTCGTACCTGCAGGCACACTAGTTAATGGTCCGGTTAGCTGCAAGGACCAGCTGTACATAGTACTGTAGTGGGCATAAATACGAAACCAAATGCGCTTGTTATAACAACAAGGGTTTGTACAGTTTACAGGTGACACTGTGCTGCTCAGCTCACACTGAATGATTAGGTCATTTTGGAAAACCACTAATTGGAACCTGGGTGTTCATTACGCGTAACGTAAATACAGATACAGTGTATATGCAAATATTATTTGCCTCCTCCTGATTACTCCATTATATAAAGCTAATATACACATATGACATCACCAAAATATCATATTCTTAAACAAAGGAAATCCTGCTGCGAGGGAAAGGCTTCCCTTTACTTCACACCCCTATACATATAAAACTGTATCAATGACAACATAACGAAAACTGAAGTGATATGTTAAGGAGAGAAAGCCTCTTACAACATCACTGATATTTTAATTTTGCATATTTTTAACTTACCTTTCTTTAGGAATGTCAGTTATTCAATCATTGGAAGCCTGAAAACGACACAAAATATTAATTCTGGGGTAGCCCATCCTTACGTGACGGCATAGGATTCGTGGCTGAATATATAGACCTAACCTCTGTTTATTGAAGATACATATATTTATGGTTTTTGTCTATTTGTAATAATAATCTTACCTAAAGAACGCATGGTTTTTTAAACTATACAGATCTTTATGTCCGTTTGTCTCCAATGTACAATACAAAACACAAAATTTGAAGTCCCATGTCACAGAAAGTACATTCTGTCTCCATGTAAAGACCAGTTCTATCACGGTACTTAGAAAACTATTAGCTCTTGATTGTAACAATCTTATCAAACACATATTTACTGTGTGGGCACAATGCTCAGTTTTTGGAAGTAAATAAATGTAGTATACCCACTAATCACAGTTCTTTAGAAGGACAACATTTCATAACACGAGTTAACATCTTTGTGTTTAGAAAAGTTGCATCAAACACGTCAAAAGTACATCCTTTGAAACAAAGACTAGAACAATTTGTAAAATTTGTAATCCAAAGTAGTTAAATATTCGAGGTGCAAGCGTAGAGAACACGTAATGATAGTCAATGAATTCTTTGTAAAGTGGAATGGAAAGACGAACGACGCAATGTACAAGCAGAGAGATTAGAATTAAAGTAGGAAGCATGTAGAGAAAGAGGTTGTCAACATGGTAGGACAATGAAGAAGGAAACTGCGAGTGATAGAACGGGAGTTGCACCATGCCGAGTAGACAACTTCCCCTACATCCTTGTCGTGTGTAAACAGTATCCTGCAGGCGCATAGTTACAAGATTCTGATACACGTCGACACTAGATAAAGCAATGTGAGGAAATTAGAGGCAGATGGACAACCAGGGGTGTACGTAAAACTGTACTGTATTAAACTCTGCCACGTTGCCTCCACATACCTGAGCCGATTTTTTTCAAACTTAGTTTACGAGGGTAATAACATATTTCCTTAGTCTTCACAGTATACTGAGTAACTATACACACAGTCTCCTGTTCCTCTACGAATCAAGCACTTTTCTACAGTGAGTATAGGTGTATATGAAAGACCAATTCTTATTACATTGAATAAACCCATTGCTATTTGTAGTGAATATGCAGTTTTATTGTATTCTGTAGAAACCGAATTTTTGAAGTCATTTCAGACGCAATTCAGGATTAAAATGTAAGTTACCCATGTTAACACGCTACGAAGGTAGGTGGAGGATTGGTTGTTCAGATCCACGAATTTTGATCTTAGTCACTATGTAGAGAGAAACGGCCAGCTCTGTGGACAATGTGAAGGTTTCCAATGAGAATTTGTTCGAGAAATCAAATATTTCCATTGAGATTTCCGGAATAAACACAAGCCATGAATCCAATCTCTTCGCTTAGGTTTGTGGAATGAAACGTTTCAGGATCCCACTATGGCCACAAGGGTATCTAGTATAAATCCCTTCCGAGAACCCCACTATCTCCATTGAGTTGTCCACTGTACATCCTTTACGAATATCCCACTATCTCCACAAAGTTTCGGGTGTACTCCTCTTCGTGGATACTACTAACTACACTGGCTTTCCGGAGTAAGTCCTTGCCAAGGATTCCAATATTTCCACAAATTTTTCGATTTAAATCCTTTTCGAGAATCCCACCATCTCCCCTAAGGTTTCCGTAACGTAAGCAACCTTCTATCTAGACTGAGGTTTCCAATATTAACATGTTGGATAATTCCACTACATCGATAGAAGTTTCTCGAAATTCTTCCTCCGCATTTTCAAGAAAACATTGTGACGGTGCATTTTGGAATTGCCCAAGAGGTTCTCATGTCTTTTCTTTCAAAGACATGAAATCACAATGCTCCATACCTTGCACTAAAAATCTGGCCCTAGCTCCATACTCTAGGACGCACTTCACATTAAACGAATGGGAAATGAACACGGCCTTGTCTGCCCTTTAGGGTGGACGATCTAACGCTTTGCTTTCAGATTTCATTCTTTTTGCATGTTACGCCGCGGCGACTGGTACGCATTTATCAGCCGTCCTTAAGGTTTGAACAGTTCCGGAACTCTTTATTGTCTCTTTTTACAGTTTGACATGCTGCTTCAAATGACATTAAGCTGTCAATGTCAGAAGACAACAAAGACCGAGGCAGTCATTCAGATAATTTCAAAGCAGTGTCTAGTGATGCACTTAAAAAGAAAAGTTAATTCAGATTCTGGTTCCCGAAGCCTGGAATACGTCGACGAGCTGAACGACTATGAACTTTTCAAATATCATGCATTTAAGGAATTAGTAATTATTTCATTATTTAGTATTTATGTTCGTTTTGATCTCGGCTTACTGTAGCATGCCAATTGCATTCATGTTTTATCGGATATGACACATTGCTTTGTTATGACGTCTCCACACAACAAGGCATATTTTGAGATCGGGATATTGCGTACGGCACAGCTTCTTGGATTTCTTGATCCTTGAAGATGGCACCGATAGGATGTCCCGAAACGTCGGTGAGGAATTACCACTATACACTGCGTAATATCCCAGAATAGGGCAGATTTAATCTACATTGCCGCGCAAGTCTAATATCACGCAAGGTAAATTTTCTATCTGATTCTGTTCAAAGGTCCTTATCATTTTATCCAACAAAAATCTTGTAATGTGTTCTACGTAAACTGATATTCCAGTTTAACCTCATTGTTTGGAAATGGAATGTTAAAATTTTATCGTAACGTGTTGAATATAATTGATCCGCCAACTTCACCCCAATGCAAGTATATTGCTGTACCAGCATGTCAGACCCTTTAGCACCTAAACATTGAACAGTTTCTATAAGTGCAGCCAGCACTACAGGCATATTCCTATTTCTTGCAATTTCCTTCTAACCCGCGAACTCAATAACGCACATTTCTATTCACATTTTTCACACTATGTGTTGGAGAGTAACACGTAAACTTATATTCTCATATGTTTCTATGACTCAAAAACGTCAGTATCTTGATATCTTGTATTGATTTTAATAAATTTCATACAGTAGCCAAGATAAAACAATTGTAATACTGCAGAGGGAACATTGGTGTCCCCTGCGGTTTCGAAAAGATAACTGAGAAAGACAAAGAGAGATAAACGGTGCGAGGAAAGATAACTGATACCCTGACAGACGTACTATGGAGATAGCGGCTCGCACAGTGTTTGTATTGGCAGTAATATTAGGCGGGGGGGGGGGGATGGGAAGAAGGCCTCATGCAACTTATAGCACTGTGCAATTAAACAGGGGGAACAAGCGGTATTCAAACGTTCGAAATTAGTGACGTTGTTATACGTCATGCATCAAGTTTTGTTAAAATTTTTGTAATTTAGTTTCATGCTAAAAAGACAGTAATTTTATAGGTTTAAAGTAACAGGCTCCACGGCTGTGTATTGTGACACTGCCAGTGTTTATGGTGAAGGTTTGTAAGCCATTAATATAGAGACAGCGGTTCCTCAAAAACCTTAGCACCCACTCGCAATCATATAAGATTGTGACACAGACACAGCAGTATAACTAAGATGTAAGAGCACAGTATCGATCTCAGGTTCACGCAGTTTTACGGGTACATCTATCAGAACCCACACAGCATAATTCTTTTTTTTTCAAGTTCAAAACGCGAGGAATCATCATAATAATATTTAGCCCAAAAACACACAATAAATGTACGGAACTTTTTTTTAGAATGTGCTGCATGCGCGGCACCGATTATGCAGTGTCAACTGACACGAGTTACGGAAAGCGTTCGATGAAGGTTAAGAGGCTGCGAAGGGAAGAGCTGAGATAAACCGAAAGGTATTATTCCGCATTCCGTTGGGCTATTCGGTGTTCTGGATGGGATTCGAAACAGCGGCAAGGCGAAGAAAATTAACAGATTCACCATCACTCAAGTCAAATAACTCGACACCACTCGTTAAAGCTCCGCATTACAAGCCTTGTGTTATGTTGGTGAATGACGTCGCTGTAAGCTGCAGCATTACAATTCGAAACAAATAGCCTCATACGAGTCATCAATAATAGGCTGTTCGAATCATTCAAATTTCGGAGTGAACGGCGTTTCTCATTTCATGTGGCCAATGATCGGAGGCAACGATGGAAGTTCCAGTCTACAGGAAGTAGCAAGTTAATCCCCCAAGGTCTAACAAACCGAGAGCTGCATACAGAGCTCCGACAACTGCCAAGTTAATGGACGTAGATTTATACACCATGCAAACAAATGTATTGGCTTAAAATTTGCTGTTACAGGCTTAAAGTGTAGCTAACATTGTCATTGCATTACTATAGTTCAGGGAACGCTGTGTCGCAGTTGATTGAGGCACTGCGCTACAAGCCGGAAGGTCGAAGGTTCAGATTCCCGACGACTTACTCATTCAGGCTGCGCTATGGCCCTGGAGTCGACTCAGCCTCTAACAGATATGATTGCCAGGAATGTATTTTTGGGGTAAAGGCGGCTGGTGTGTAAGGCTGAAAATCTTACCACCTTCATGTGCCGACTACCTAGATATGCTGGGAGCATCAACCCCCTTGGAGCCTTGAGGGCCTGTCCAGGCTTGCAATGGGACAGCTGATAAAAGCTGAATTATTGTACTTCAATCTAATTTAAAATAAAAACAGCAACACTGTAGGAAAATGTCACAGAGTTTCCATTTTTATTGCGTTTGCGAGCTGGCTAGGTATCAGTAACAAACATGTCCTGAGACCGGCCACCTGGACACAGGGTCCCTTGAAATTAATTTTCACTGAAAAAATATACGCAACGTAACGTCCTTTGGCAAAGGTCGAGCCTGTAACACACACACACACATCAAAATACACACATTTCGTTGTTCTCGCCATGAATTAATTACTACCTGTGATCTATATTTCTGCACAATATTGGAATAAAATACACCACGTCCTTTTTTACACAGGTTGTTCTTTTTACCCCTGGGTCTTACTGACGGACTGTTCCATTCTGATTCTCCGCCTAAAACTGTGCACACTTCTCGCCTCCGCCATACATGCTACTGACTGAGAATGTTGCTAAATCCAACCCCATTTTCTTTTTTACCGGGCGAGACTCTTTAACTGCTTTAAGGTTGTAAAGGCATATATTGACCCCTTAATTTCAAACTTTCGCCGTGTTCTGAATGCTGTATGCTTTCTTCTGGGTAATTAACCGGCGTCTGAATTTTATATGCCGACGTTTCCGAACATACTTCATACCTACAGGCCTATGAAGACGGAACAGACAGTGTTCCGAAACGTCGGCATATAAAATTCAGAGGCCGGTTAATTACCCAGAAGAAAGCATACAATATATTGACCCCCTCTGTACCCGCGTTTCCTTCCGCTTCTTGGTTTTCACTCTTCCCTTCCCACAGCTCCCTATTCTCAGGCACAGTCATCTTCAACTTAAGTACTTGTCTCGAGTCAAAATTAATACTCGCAAATTCTAAATTTCATCGAAATTCCTTCAGACGTGTCAAAGACTGATGTAGGAAAAACACTTCACTTACTAGACAGCAACAGGCTTGCAGTAACTCAACGCAGTCAAACGAACACTCTCAAAACTGTGAAGTGTACTTGGTATTTGCACCACTCAGAACCGCTTAACCCCATACTACAATACGTACCCTCACACGGTGCAGCATCGGCTCAACAAGCCCACAGAGCATACAGCGAACTAAACTACATTTGTATAAAAATACTCTTCAATTCCTGATCACTCCCCCACAGCTGTAACACAAAGCTCTTCACCGTGACGTAATATCCTCTATAACGAGTAAACATAACGCACAATAATCTCATAATCAATACCCGCAGGTTGTACAAATTATAACAAAATAATACAGAGGGTAAAAAAATTGTGTCCGATTCTGTAAGCCAGCATTGCTATAAAACCCGCAGGCACAAATACCAAGTCCATTTTCTGCGTGGAAAAGGATTAGAGGGCTGCAGTCCAACAACAGAGCAGGGATACAAACTCACTAACACAGCTCACCATGATATACTAGAGACACAATAATAACAGGCTGTAGGCTGAAAGGCGGATTTTGATTTCCACGAGTTGCAACTTTACTCTGTTAAGCCTCTATAAACAAAGGGGCTACAGAGTATATGTGACCTTCCCCCCCCCCCCCCCCCCCCCAACACCCCCACCACTTTGCCTTCTTAAAAAGCAAAAAACAGGGGTAACAAAAAGGACCCAAAAAAATGTAGTTTTCCAACAAAAATATGTAG
>Ga0123354_10001257_pt1 | contig 30087 bp, 22 predicted proteins | sample TergutLab28metaG_2_FD_97872 | JGI IMG/M metagenome (GOLD analysis project Ga0123354, IMG submission 97872) | Labiotermes labralis P4 segment gut microbial communities from Petit-Saut dam, French Guiana - Lab288 P4 | ecosystem: Host-associated > Arthropoda: Insects > Digestive system > Gut ... | reverse complement strand
ATGCAGGTCCTTTTCCAAAGTCTTAAAAAAAGCTTGGTCACTAAAGTCAGTTACCTGTATTAACTCGTAGTAGATAATGCCTTGACTATGCAATGACGCAAAACTACCGTCTGTACTGTTGCAGAGGTTCTCAAACCTTTCGCTGGGGTGCCACTGAATGAAACTCAACAATTCTAATGTACCAGGATTTTTTTTGTTACTAAATACAAAGGCGAAATTGGGAAGACTGAAAGGACAGTTTTGCAAGGTTATATCATGTTACCAGCAACACTCAACAAACATACGTGTTTCAGGTTTTATTTCTTAAAATGTCATCCCTTCATTCTGATTTTTTAATTACGGCCGCGTACCGGTAAACAGAGACTGGCATACAAGTCGTGGTTCGCGTACCATAGTTCCAGAAGCCATGTACTCGTGTGTCGATCCATTAACTGTACTGCGTCCTGGGCATATGTGGAAAACACCGATTTCAATTACATCAACATTAGTTCAAATTAAACTATAGCAATTAATGAAATACATGGTCTATCCAACATACCAATTTTAAAGAACACTTCTACAGAGGAAACTGGACACGCACGCACAGAGCAGGGATAAAGTGCGCCCACCCACACCACAATTAAATTCGACTAACTTGTATGGCAGATCCGTATACCAAATTTCATCGAAAACTACCGAATACGTTTGCACATGGGTGGCCACACCTTTTAAGACTAAGATTAAAGTCAGTGATATTGTAGCCCGAAGTAAATATATTCCGTATCGGTTATAGTCCTCACATTCAATCAGTTACTACTGTATAGGGAAAAAATCACCGAGTCTTCCGAAAAATCATACAAACCACATAATAACTGCACGACTTGGACAGAGCGCGGATTTTTTAAATTGTTAAACCTGGTGCTACGTTACGCGACCACTAGGCTTCATGATATCAATTCGTGTAAAAAAAAACGGTGGTTGTGCAACACAATAGAAATTCCTGCCTGTATGAACACTTCAGACAGCGTCGGTTCGGTCAGGGTAGTTATAACACGTTTCACTGCGTGTTCCTCACAACAAATATTCGATGCAAGAAACAGGCAATACACTGCTGACCAATAATTCCAAAGACGCCGACGGGTGTAGAACCGCTAGGGGTCAGGGGGCGGGGGATTTATGTGGCAACATCATGCATGACACGCCTTCGGTTGAGGACAGAAGAGGCGGCCTCAAGGTATCGGGAACTGACAAGGGTCCCACAATGCAGGGGACTGGATGGGACACCAACAACCCATGGCAGTTAATGCCAAATACAAGATGCCACAAAGAGCCTTGGTTCTGACAGATATTAGGCACAAGTTATGCAATGGGGGAAAACTGAACACATGGTGGAAGGAGTACTTGTACCTAAGAAACAAGAAGTAACAGGACAGACATAACTGCATGATAAGGAGATAATTCATACCCTTAACAAAACATGACGATCAGTCAGAAAATAACTTCATAATGCGCACATTTTGGATTATTTATATTCAAGTCCAATAAAGAGTGCAGATGTAAGCTAAATCACTATTTTTCCATAGTTCTCACCATATGTGAGGCATCAACCTATGATGTAACTAGCTGTTCTATTCCCTGCTGACAGAGGTCCGTGTCCTGTGTCATCAGCCATCGTGTTACAACTGTTTGCACCCCTCAACTATCTTTACACTCCTGGCCATAAAAGTTTGGTTTCAGTGCTGTGAACAGGCGTGAACCGCTAGGCCACGAATTCCCGCTGCTCTCATCATAATAAAGCATAGGTTCTTCAGTTACAAAGTTGTGCCATGTAAACTAACTTTCTGAGTGACCCTCGCATTGTTATCAAATTAGTCATAAAGTGGGCAGGGTGCATAGCACTTATGGAATGACGACAAATGCATAAGACACTTTAGTCAGAAATCATGAAGGGAAGAGACCACGGGCACCTATTTGAGGATGGAAGAGTTCAACACATTAAGGACAAAGTGGTGAGCACTGGACTTCTGGGTACCATAAAGTGGGTAATGTTTTAACCAACTGCATCTCATGGGACACCGTAAGTTCTAAACAAAATTCTCAATTAAATAGCCTATGTTCTCTAAGCAACATTATCTGACATCTTTGATGGTATTTCCAATTACAAGGTCTTCTGATAATTCTTCACATGTTTTGGCACAGGGACTTGCAAATAACATTCAGAATTTCCAGTCTATTTCCTTCTTCATTCGGTATAACATTCTGTTTGAAATTAATACGGATAACACAAATATTCAAAAGCGGGAAACAGTTTGTATATTTTCCCTGAAAACAAAAACATCTCTTTAAAAGTCTGTAATCTTTAGTACACATCATCAAATAGGGGCCCTGCTGCTCATCCTTAAACACGGTTTTTTCAGTGCTTAAAAGGTAACAATTATTTTAGTATAAAATACTTGATAAGATCAGCAATTGGGAATAACAAATTAAGTAACAACAAACAGTGCCTTCAGGAAGTTGGTACAACCTAAACAACCTACACTTGTGAAAAATTTTCTCAAACCTAACCATCTCAGACAGGTTTCAAAATCACCTATCTCAGGAATCTCAATTATACTCATGAAAATAACTGCACGTATGTTCATGAATTTCAAATCTCTTGTTTTATAAGGAAATGAAGTGTGCAACAGCCTACGTATGAAAACATAATCTTCTTACCAATAAATCAAGTATGTGTAAGTTATTCTACTCAACTAAAGTCAATGAGTGAAGACAGCTGGGACTGTTTTCAGAGGCCTCTGTTACAAGCTGGTGGTGAGATTAAAAGAACTAACAAAACGGTGGAAAATGCTGCCTCTCCTAGTCTTGTTACTGATATAGATGTTGTTCTCTGCCTGATTTGAAGCTGAACAACTTCAAATAGGAAGAAACAAGAACTGGAATGGTATTGTTGGCTCTTTTCCAAGGTCACTAACATAACCTTAGCAATAATCAACCAATTTAACACAAACAACAAATCAATGTGTTTTTGAAAGGTGCTTCTCTGATAAATTATTTTCCTCTATGAATGTTAAAGCATTACTCACCATACATATTGCATTTAAGTAACTCTGTAACATAAAAGTTTAAGAGTCTAAAAAGACAACTTATATAAACTGCAATGGTAAATTGGCCACCATTTTTTAGATTCACAACAAAACATTTCAGATCAGTATCAGACAATTCCATCAACATATTCCAAATCCTTTCATATTTGTGCTGGACATAACAGTCTACATATTGCTTTCCACCCAATTGCTCATTCATCTTTAATCCACAAACCAAAACCTTCTTTGGGTCATCTGCAGACAAACAAGAAGCTAGTACTAATGATTCAGTACTGATCATATAACTCTGCTACAACTAGTGCCCTCTACCTGAAGGGAGGGGGGTGTTACAAAACCTAATGTGTAATGATTCTCAAAGTGAGGTTCTACTGTAACAAACATACTAAAATATCAGTCTTACAGGAGATATATAACCCACCCATGGCAGACCATTGTTAACTCTCTTCAGTACTTCCCGAAATAACTCCATAAAGCAGAGACCTTCTTCAAAAGCTAGCAGTTCCTCAGCTAGTCAAGAAAACCCCTGCAGTTTACAGAACCCAAAGATTCACTAGCATGTTCACTATAGCCTGCCACATCCTTATCCTGAGCTGGACTCATACAGTCCATTACTCCCTTGTCCTATTTCTTTAAGAACCATTTTAATATTACCCTCCCACCTACACCAAGGTTTTCCAGGTAGTGGTGCTTAGCAAAATAGAATTTTAATCCACCCCTGAAACAAAAGCTTTATACTGCCAGGGGAAAAAAATCCTCTTTAATCAAAACTTCATGGTTTACCATTATGTCAATCTCCAGGATAACTAAGTAGAAAAATCTTGGCCCCTCTACCATAAAAAGGATGGAACAATCCAGAAATTGTTGCAACAGAACAGTACAATTCAAATGTTCATAGTGGCACAGTACTGGTTTCTCCTAATTGGCAGCTTAAAATTCTGTCATTGGTTTGTCAACATGATATCAGAAAATCTTGATTTCAAAAAAGATTACCAATGAAGCCCACACAGCAGAATCCTTCTCAAGAAGGTGCTATCAGATGATCAAAGTACCCCACCTTTTATAGAAGCTTCAGATCCATTACCACAATCACAACAACCTGCCATGAACCTATACTGTGCCATTTACCTCCAGTGTGCCCCTTAACCCATGATTTAGACGACAAATGTGCTCTTCAGATTGTTACACAGCGAGTAGTGGTAATTTGTTACCGACATTGCAGGACAAACTATCAGTCCCATCTTCAAGTATCAAGAATCCAAAATGGTAGCATGCATGTCCACCTTAATACTACATGCCTACCTATAACAAGATTACGTCTACCTACACCTGCATGTTCCAAGGGGTTTCTTTCTCCTTTAGATTTCTGATTGTACAACTCATGTTTCATACCTTTAACAGCCTGTTAGCATAACTTGGAAGAAAAAAAATTACACAATGTACCATTTATAACAAAAAAACTATTAACTGAGAACTTAGGTTAACACCATCACCGGATGTATCAGAAGACTGTGCCATCTGTGAGGGAGAACAATTCTTGAAGATATCCACAAACCACCAAGGTAATGTCACAAAAATTATCCATAAAGCAACAAGGGTGCTGATATGTTGCAAACACCTTCCCTTATCAGGGCAGCACCATCATTTAAAAAGTATAAACACGCTCTTAAATTATGCAATATGAAGAACTAAGCACACAAAACTCTCTAGAAATGGTATCTATAGGCTGTCTTGACCTAGCAATTGAGCAGTAATGTTTCTGCTCCACAACATCTTCATGTTGGCTGTATTAGGTACAAAGACAACTTTACTGTTTTACCCTTATTTAAACTGCAAGTATGCAACACATTGTTACAAAAACACAAAATGTAAAAGCAATCTAGAAATATTAATGATCCAGTACCAGCTGTTACATTTGCATGCAGTCCTCAATAAAGAACATCTTCACATTACTTCTTTAAAAAAAAATAAGCTGATGTATGCGTGAAATTTCAGCCATGGGCTACACGTAAATGTCAGGCAAAGAACAAGATCATTTCCAGTGTTATGTAACAGATAATGGACTGTAATTTGAAGGCAACAAAAAACACCCCATCATACCATGTCTCACAAAATATGATCTCCCAAACATCTAATCAACTCTCATGCCACATTAACCTCAACTATTAAAAACACTTTAAGTGTATACACAGATAAAGAATAGTAGTCTCACAATCAATACTCAAAACATACCAATTATGATGGTACAATAACTACATAAATTACAAATATCCTACCTGATATGTGGAATTCCAATACCACCATGTAGAATCTTGTACAATTTGCTTTCATACAATAACTGTGGATGTCTAGCTCTCGTTGATTCCAACTTCACAGCCACTTCCTATGAAACAAAACAGTATGCTCACTTCCAGTTCCAAAGCATCAATACATGTAACTTGAGTCTCTCTTCAGAACATTAACACCATATACGTAATACAGGAATGTCACACACGCATGTATACACATACACACAGAGCAAAATACACAACTTCTTAAGATCAATTGCCTTAGTCAACTGCAAGCTAAGAACATTGCAATCACATCAAATGTTTTTCAAAAATAATAACTGTTTACAGTACATCTGCAATAAAAGAACCCTTCAAACAGAAAACACAAAAATCAACAGGACTTATGTATCATGCTACCCAATAATCCTTGTATACAGTGTGCTGTTCACAAGAAAACTGGCAACATTTCCGAACTGTGCCCAACACCTATTTATGGAATATCTGCAGAAATTAAAGTAGTTGTTTTTTAAGTCCATAAATGAACTGATTTCAAGTCAAGACTAGCGTGGTTCTTTGTCCAAATTTCAAAAAAACTTCACACAGAGCTCATAAGAACACTCCACAACAATCTCAACTATACTATTTAAAATCACAAAGCTGTTTTGCAAAACATGTCCTATTAGGGTAATTCCTTCTGCAACTTACACTGGATCGGTCAGAATTCCTCCAGTCAGACTGTTCCGATTTTTAGCTCATTTTATCTGATAACTCTCAATCAATTTTATAAACAGTAAACTATCCATAACATTACCCATCTCATCACTCATACAAATACTCGCAACACATAAATTCTTCTTTATATGGATTCAAGCCTAAGCCACATCATGTGGGATTTGTGGTGAGTAAAGTGAAAATGGACAGATTCCTTTCCTAGAACTTCGTTTTCCTTGTCAATATCATTTCAGTAGTCCATACCTAAATATTCATCTATCACCACCGATGCTACATAAACTCAGAAAATGACAGCAATGTTAAAAAACACACTTCACTTTATAAATATCACATATCTTTCACGCTGTAATCCATGATTAACACATAAAATGGTGTAAATAACATCCACTGCTTTGTGACAAACTGTTATTCAGGCCACAATTTATGGGTTCCTTACAAGTCTATCAACTGCTTCGGTACTTCGTAATACCCTCTCCCAGTCACACACACCCAGCCACACTTTCCTTTACATTACACCAGTATTTAATACAAGAGTGTTTTCACACAAAGACATTAACGATTATCGCAACCTACAAATTCGCACATCGCTAGTAATACTATTATCAAAGCTATGCTTCGTATCCCGGAAAATCTCGTCTGACATATTTTCCTACACAATAACCGCAGTGTGTACGAAACAAGGTAATAACATATTCCATTAGTCGTGTAATGGGAACGATACGGTCTCATTACACAGCCAAAAAGAATTTGCACACCAGCCCCTTCACATAACGACTCATACGATAAAATTACTCGTCAACCAATTCACAAACCAAACATGTCTTTAAAAAAAGGTCAATTATATCATGGCTGCCACAGACCACTTGGAAAGCATACTGCAGCAGAAAACTGATAAAAACTGTTTGCTTCTGGGAACGTATCTTGTTCTCAAAACGTTACTAAATTAGTACATTCAAAAATACTCTCACTATCCTCACAACAGATCACAAAAATCAAATACGAACTAAATTACCTCCCCATTCGTGACGTTGATTCCCAAGTAGATGTCACCAAAGGAACCACTACCGATTTTTCGCACTAGGCGATATTTTCCTCCCACAATAAACTCCTGTTTCGTTGATAAACTTGAAGTTGCCATTTTTTAATTAGCTTTATTAAGAAATTTGAAGTTTATAAAAGTAAATTAATAAGTTTAAATCAATAATGCACACACTACCACTTCCACCAACACGCCGACATTTCTCTTCCTATGACTGACGTAGGAACAAAGCAACTATAGGCATTGTGGGTCGTCTGGTCACGGACTACGAACTCAAAGTAAATACAATAACAATTATTTCTCTACGTTACAATAAGGGTTTATGCAATTTGAAAATACATAACGATTATTGAACTTCTTCAGACATTTAAAATGTTGTAGGTCTCTTCAGTCTTGAGGAAGGATTCAACTCCTTGCCATGTGAAAGGGACGTAGCACGGAAGTACCTAACATCGGCCCCGCGGATCAAAACGTGCCTGACTGTCCTTACCAAACGCGATGAACGTCGCCTGTGACACAAGATCCAGGTCTCCTCGGACAATACATTCACGAGCTTCCATAAATCTAACACGTACGTGGGCGGTAGTTTAACCATCGTTATTGTCCATAAAAGCCAACGAAATAGGAAGAAAATTCCAGGCACGAAGGTCGCAGCAATGATCTCCAAATATCGCTCAATTATAATTTATTGTACCCAAGATCTGTAAGAATAAAAAAAGGGGGACTAATTTTTCTCTTCGGGTGACATAAGACAAAAAGTCAATCCTCTGATCTGTGTCAATGAGTAAATATTCTTGGACTGCTTGACCCTGAAAATAAAGGCACTACGATCTGTCAAAACGTCAGGAACTTTTTACCCAACGACACAGAATCACATTTCATAAGACGTTAATCTTCAGCAAACGCGTTGTGAGAATGAAACTTTTTGTTTTGCAAAATTTACGTTATTAGTGAATGCACTTATTTCTTTATTTATTCGTTTATACTTGTATATATTCTCCTTCCTTTCAGAGCAATTTACTTTGCGCCGGTTCTTCTAAAGCCAATCGCCAACAGCAAAAATACAAAACGGAGCAACGTGTTTATAGGTTTCCTTTAAAAAATATTCAATGGCAAGAGTGAAGACACTTGAGCCAGAAATGTGCCGCTGATACAGTGTTGCACATTTCCTGGACTTCTGATATTCCTCATACTCAGAACCAAGTAATTTTAAATGTAACAAACCATCGTAAGAAACCTTCACAACCGTCTCACGAACAAAATCGGAAGCGTTTGGAGGGACTGAGTAATTGAAATGCAGCTGTAAATCAAAAGTTCATTACGCGACAAACTTGTCAGGAGTCATTTGAACAGAAAAATTGCGCTCTCGCTGTTTCTACTGGTCACAAACTTGCATATATAGATGTATCTACGGCAAGTCAGAATTATCTCCTTGGAAATGCTTAAATACACAAACCTTATGTCTCAGCGTGGGAGTAGGAGGTAACACAAAAAATAAGATAGGTTATGTTACAGGCTCCATTCTTTGACTTGCTTCCCATTGTGACATTTTAGCTCGCGCCACCATTATTTTCGACGAATGGTAGGTCAAGCAGAAAGAATAAATGAGAGAACACTTTGTCTCTTCTTATACTACTCCCTTACAAATGGAGATTTTCAAGGCGAAGAAGTACATCAGTGTTGTATGTAAAATGTAACTATAGTCACTGAATTTACTGAAAACATACCCTACAATACTGACAAATTATTGGCCACGAAGTAATTGCTACCCAGCAGACACATCCAAGAAAAACAAGGGCTGTACCTCTCGAGGAACACAGAAATACAGTGGCGCTAGAGGCACTGTAACACTCTTCCCATTACAAATGCCCAAGCAATTTTTATCTTCAAAAATTAGTTGCTCCACATCTTTCTCGTACTGCTCTGCTAGTACTTGCACGTCGGGAAGTACGTAGTCTATAAGCGTGACTGAAGGATTTCATAGGATTGCTGCCGAAGTCTTGAATATTCTTGCCATTTGTATTTTGAGTTTTCTGTGTTAAAGGGCAAGTTCATTAGCAAAACGGCACTGTAATCCCTGCTGTCACCTGTCCTCCCGGGTACAATCATAAACATTAACACTACTTTGCAATTCATCGTCATCGTCATCGCCATCCTCATATAGCTTGCAGGGATTTAGGCCTCGTGAAATCTTCCGGTCCCATTTAGTCGAGAAGCCTTCTGAAGGGTCGTCCTTGGCTGTGTTTTCAACATGGTTGATATTTCATAATTAAGTGTGGTAGTCCGTCTCCGTCCATTCGCCGAACATGTACCCACTTACGTAGTATTTCTGTAATTTTGTATTTTCTGTACAAGTGGCTTAATTTTAAGTTCTGATCAAATATCTTCATTCGTTCTGTAATCTTACAATGTGTATTTGTCATTCTCCTCATAAACTTCAGTCCCGCTGGCGCCATCCTGGATTTATCCTATTCTGTAATTTCCCAATCTTCGCGTTCATATAATAGAGTTGGTAATATCAAAATGTTACATATTTTCAGTCTAGTGTATTTTTGGACTTGAGAGGGTTTTGAAAGTTCTGTGAATAAATCCAATATCTGGAGAAATCCTGGTATTTTAACAGTAATATATTTAATTGTGTAATTCTGGTAATTAACTGTGTAGCTTTGATAATGATCTGTCAATGCGAAAAAAACACTTCAATAATTTATACAAGACCTAACAATAGTTTTGAATGATGTAAGGCGTGACAGAATTTTTGTGGAGGGATAGCGTAGTTAGTATTCAGACTATTCTACTAGGTGGATGAAACGGCGTTCGAGTCCCGGCAGGAGCAAGAAAATTGTCGTCTCCAAACGGCCCAGAACAAATTTGAGGCTCACCAAGTTTTCCTGGAGGTAAGGCGGCCGTGGCTTAAAGGTGAGGTTAAGGATGAGTGGATCTACAACCCTGAACCCCATATATGTCTTCACAGCGTGGACCATAATGATTTTGCCCTTTTTACTTTTGCAAAAGAGTTGAAAAACTGGTCGTGGCACAGATAAAGTGGCAGACCTCACCAATCCTTGCCCCCCTCCCCCCCCCCCAACCCCGATGTTCAGAAATTGTTAATAGCTGGAACAGTTCGTTATAAAGTGGTCACACTGCATCATAACTGCTCACATTCAACGATAAAGGCTACATGTGTTGTCCATGAAAAAAATAATTTTAAAAACAATGTAGAGGAGTTTGAAGAGGGACGTGCTAAACCACCAGTAACTGCTTGAAAATAACATCAGGTTTCATCGTATTTTATTAATTTTCGAAAATTATTTTCAAGTGCCAGAGCGCGGTTTTCTTAATCACCCGTGCGTGGAGCGCTGAATCGTCACATTTCGATAGTTGGATGTCACGTTTTCTGCGTTTCAAAGGATGGTTGTTAGTATTAAATTCCACGGATAACTAAGAAAGGTCGTGCATCTGATCCATGGGTGCATCCATGGTCACATGCACAGGTCAGTGCATACAAGACGCTAATGGCCACATGATCTGGTACGTCAGAGTCACAGATCATCTTGCAGTGTCTTAACCTATGTTCGGGGGTCTGCACTATTGACTGAGACAGTGAAACATGCCAATTGCAAACAGTCATGTCAAAAGATGTCGCTAGTACACGGCAAACTTTCCCGTCTCCAACTGTCCTACGTAGCAAACTTTGCTTCTTACCGGGTCGAAAGAGGGGTGCGGTTAGGCGGCGCAAGCGTTGTGAGTGTTGGTGGTGTTTATTCGTACTGTACTCGGAAATTGTGTAAGGTGAGACAGGTTACAGAATAGTGTAGTTGATTGGAATGTGAACGTAAATAACGAATGAGTGAATTTTGGCTGCAATATCAACGTAGTAGTAGGTGACCTAGTTGCACAACAATGAACGTCCTGGGAAGTCCCTGTCCTTATCCTGGGATTTGGGGTTTGTTGCTGTCGTTTTTTAACCATATCGCTCTATTCTTCCATTTTTTTAAAGACTGTCATGTGCAATTAAATGTAGGAATTTCATGGTGTTAGAAGACTTTTTGTTGTCTTGTCTGCTGAAAGCGCGAAGAATGTGCAAATACTTGGTTATTTTCCGAAAACGAAGGGCAGTACGTAGCTGATGTCATGACGCAACTTCACAGACTATTTGAACAGTGTGATTAGATAAGCTTCACAGGACGGACGTGGCAGTTTGGAAGCAAATAGTAACGACGCGTGAGTTAAGCTGGATGTAATATTGGCTATTCGTGTACCTTCTAGGTCTGTGCGAAATCGTAGCAATTGGGGAATTCCAGTACTATATTTTTAGCGTAGACCCGGCATATATTTTTTTGCTGTAAATACTGTTCACAATGTAATATGCCTTCTAGGTCTGTGCGAAATCGTAGCAATTTGGGAATTTCAGTTCTATATTTTTAGCGTAGACCCGGCATAAATTTTTTTGCTGTAAATATTATTCACAATGTAGTATGCAGAATTAGTAATTGATCCCCAGCACATTTTTACAGGGGTTTAGTTAAATGCGTTAATTTGGAATATCACATTCATTGTGTTTTGTACTCAACAGGCATCGTGCGTAGATGACATTCAAAAGATGAGCATGGCACTTTTATTGCTTATTCACAACAAATTTTGCCATTCAGTTGTCAGTTTTCAAAATTTTCCCAGAATTTATGGAGCTTTGATCATTATTCATCGCATTTCAAATCAAGTTTCATTGTTTTTTCAGAAGAACACATCTTAGTTATGTATTTAAACATGGAATATGTTACAAAGTACACAAAATAATGTGGCTGTGATGTAGAATTGATTGTATACAGTGTGGTTTAAAGGCCACATCATCTTGAGACTAGAATTGTTGGAGCTGTTGCTTGGCTGTTTGCTTGTGTTCAGAGTACTGACCTGACACATTGTGCATAATTATGGTACCCCCAAAAACACTAAGTTGTAATAATAATGTGCCAAATTCAGTTTTCCATATAACTAAGTTTTTAACATGATAATATCTAAATTTTACAAAAGTTTAAAATTGTCACACCCATAATGGTTATTGTAGAAAATCTAATGTTGGTAATGTTATACGTATCATTAAAGGAGTGTAATATGTTACCTGTCACAGTATGAGAATTTGACACAGTCAAAAATGAGCCAAAACTCTGCAGTTTGATCCAAATATTCTTGTTTAATATGTTCTTTAGCTTGTAGTATTTATGTTGTAACAGGCATAAGGTATTGTTTCTCTAATGTTTATTGTAAAATGTGATGGTTTCTATTGTTGTTGATCTCTGTGATAATGATTTCAAGATTATAGCATGAAGGCAAAAACTATAGGGAAAATAAATGTGACATACCGAAGTTATGTATACTGTGCCAATGTGTTGTAGTATTCCTTGACATGCCCTGGGTTTTTAGATATCTTGTGAATTTTCATGATTAAATTCATGAGTAGAAGAAAGGAAAGGGATGAGCATGAATTACAGCTGCTTAAAACCTTAGGATTTTTGCTATATGACATGGTGCTCTTGGGTGGTATTATATTTATATTTTTGTAATTCTTTGTTATATGTAACATAGCTTAACCTACTAAAGTGCCCACTTCTTCATGTAACATATTGAAACATGTTAGGTTTTATTTTAGCAAACTGCTGCTCAAAAGAAATCTGTCGTGTGGGTTGGGAAACCATGATTCTGGTTGGCATGTACTGATGTTTCACTATCACATCCCATGAGGCAGTATTCTTCATGGTAACTACAATACAATATTCCTTTATAAGGAGGCTGTTCTACAAACCCATCTACTGTGGAAGAGGAGAAAGAGCTGGTACCTGCAAAATAAAAGTAAATTCCTACGAGACTGTAAACTTTCATATTACAGAAGACAGTATTTTTCCTATTAGAATGTAGTTTGTTGAGGATTTGTAAATTAACTGATGTCGCATTGGAATACGTGTAAAAATAAATGAAATTGCACAGCAGTGAGGATGCGTACCAGCCTGTTTGAATATGTGTTGTGTGCAGTATGACAGGAATTTGTTGTATCTCACTGAGCACAGCAGCACCGTCGCATAGAAAGCCTTTTTCTGCCAGGACTTACCTGACAATTGTGGTTGTCAAGACAGAAATGAACTGTATTTTAAGGTTATGGATAATTGTTAAAAGTGGGTGTCTGTGTGAGATAAATATCAATATTTATTGAACTCCTTTGTTACTGCATGCATTCTGATAGTAAAATATAAATTTCCTGTGTACTGTTTCATAAATTCCCTAAATATTTGGTTTCAGATTATAAGCAATGAGTTCCAGTTTGTTAGATACGGATACTTCCTTGAATGAGGGGTCTTCACCCTCGTTCCTTCAGGTACAAGGGGTAGATGAAGTTACAGCTTCTCTGGAGCACTTCTCATTGGCTGATACATCTGTAAGACATCAGGAGGCAGTACAGAACACTGTTCAATGTGATGTTGTACAAGAAAGTACACGAAATTCAGATAGTGTGGAAGTAAACAGTCTTACAAGCAGTACACTGGAATCAGGAACAGGAGGAACACATGATGAAAGAAGTATTTTGAGGGAACAGTTAAAGTCACTGGAATGCCCTTTTACATGGAATTTAAAAAATTTAAATGTGCGTGACACGCGTGACTTCAGCATTTCCCGAATAAATGAAAAAATAGAAGAAATTGAGGAAGATACATTTCAGTGGCGTAAGTTTATCTTGATGCTTGTGCTTTGTTATGAACATTTTTGCAAAGGTGATACTGCATCATCATGGGCTAAACAGAGGATATGTGAACAAATCCTTGATCCTTCAGAACCTAAAGGAGAATATGAAAGTTTCTTTCATGCAACAAAAAATGCTCTGTTACATATAATGAATTCATGTAAATGTCACCTGCTTTTTGAAACTGGTGTGTTGAATGAGGCAAAACACATATTTCAGAAGGTGTATAAATTTGACAAAATGGATAATCCATGCAAAGCCACCATCTGGGGGATTCGGGCAGCTGTCTCAATGGAATATGGCTATGCGGGAACCAAGGTAAGATATGTAGTACATTAATATTTAATATTCTTTTATAAGCATGAATGAGAGGTGCAATATGTGGGATTGTTTATTTAGTTCACCGCCCGCCCTTTTTAAAACTCCATTGCCCTTTTCGTGTGTCTGCACTCACATGCTTAGAATGTTACTCACGTGTATTATGTCCCCATATAAGACTGGTGGTGGGATATGGAATCCCACATTTTGAGGTTTGATAATATATACTGGTTAAGAGCTTGGTGTTTACTGTTGCTTGTTGCTTGTATTTATTTTATTTTTATTTTAATTATTTAAGGATGCAGTTGAGTATAGCAAGAAAGCTGTGGAACTGGATCCACAGCAGGGTGAATGGCTTTTCCTGTTCGGAAAAAGTCTTGGTCGAATTCGTCGTGTTGAGAGTTTCACGGAGATTCCAGCAGAGGAAGAAATTAAAGCTCTAGAGAAAGCTGTTGAAATGACAAACAACCCTTCCTTTATTATTTTCTTAGCACAGGCTTATAGAGAATTATCATTCCGAGTGTACAGCGCACACAAACATGACTTAGCACTCTTCAGAGAAAAACTTGAGATGATGAACATACGCTCCCTTAAACTTTACAAGTAAGTACACATTATGAACTACTACCAAAGAAACAACAATATAAGAACTTCTTTTGGGCAGTGCATTTATTTGCAGATATGCCTGATGTAGCTGTATCCTGGTGATTGGCTTGTGTCCTTCCTGCTACTGGGAACAGTCACAAGTTAATGCGATACTGAAACTAATTATTAGAGGTCTGTTTTTATTGCGTCATGTTAATTTGTGTAGTTTAATGAAGCCTCAAATTTGGTAGTTCTTAACTAGCTCAGGTTTGCATGGTGTTTGTCACAAGGAAGATTTTTTAGAAATAGTAGGTTTCAGTTAAACAAAATTCTTAATAATGATACACTGTTTATACTTGTTTGGATAGCTTTACAAGTAGGAGTGCACTGTTTTCACATATTAGTTTCATGTGTTCATTTCAGTATTTTGAAGAGAGAGAGATAACCATTTGTTGTGGGGGGGGGGGAGTTCCATTTATTTATTTGTATAAGAATATGTATTAAAATATGTCATGACAGACTGCAGGTACACTTTATTTATATTTACAGTTCAGCTGTGAAACGTTTTAGTAAGGTTTTGTACATGAAATGTCCCTATGAACTGCCATGATGTGGCTGAATTCTGGGATCCTACAGTAGCAGAATCCATTTTGTATTGTCATTCTCTTTATAATAGCAGCTATCCAAAGAGCATTATCTACCAATGATATACATATATTTTTTATTTCCCTAGTTTGAGCAATGTGTCCAGGTAATTATAATAATATCTGCACTGTGTGGACAGTACTTCACAAGCTATATTTTACATTATGTAATATCATTCACATGTGTTTCACTTGTATGACCAGATATTTTCCAGCATACACTGTTCCCATGTATTTACAATTTATGCTGTTCCCCCAAAATAAGGGTATCACATTGCACAGCCATCCAGAATAGTATTTTGAACATTGTGTGTGGGTCCGTCTTTTAGTGAGTTTGAAGGTACCTGTGATAGTTAGCACTTCACTGAATTAACAACATGCATTTATTGGCTGTATTCGCCAATTTGGTTATGACCCTCACTTTTATTACTGTTCTTCACAGATTTTTAGATTTTGAAGCTGAAGAGTCTGGTGGCATGGTCATAGGTATTATGTGTTGTAACTCAAAGAAAAACAGCCACTTAGATATGTAAAATATGCGAACAGTGAGACACTTTTCTTTGGATAGTAATTTATTTTAAATTTTTTCAGGGAAGCATTGAAGATGAGAGGCAATTGTGCACATATAAACATCCGTTGTGCTCAGGGCTTTTCCAGGCTCGCATATCAATATAGAGATATGGAACTAGCAAAGGAGTGTTGTGCTAAGGCTTTAGCACTTGCACCTAATAATGCAATGGCTAACCATGTCGCAGGAAGTATCTATGAGCGATACGATAAGGATTTAGAAAGAGCAAAGAGACATTATCAGATTGCTGGTGAGCAAGGTGCCTATGGTGCATATATGGATCTGTTCAGACTGAAGTACAGTGAGGTAAATCATAGTTACATATCTATCATTATGGTTTATCACCATACAAAATCAATCTACATTGAAGTGCCCTTATTTGCAATTGCACAAACTATTCATGGCAGTATCACGAGTTCGGAAATGTCCACAGATGAGAACGTGGCTGGTGCATTTGTACTGATGATGTCTCTAGGTTTTAAATTCATGCAGAACACTGAAATGTCAGATAACTTGTATATTCCTTTTTGTGTTTCATACAACAGTGTGTGTTTTGGCAACATTTACGGTTGATCTGCTCATTTATGTTACAAATGGGGGCTCTTCCTTTGACCTCAACTTGTACCTCACAGAGAGCACAATCTGTCAGTCATAGAGACCAGAGAACACAAGCTGTCATAAATTTACATTGGTCCCACATAAAGTGTTACTTTGACTGGCTTTAACCACAGTCACAGTGTGTCAAGAAATTGCACTAACAGTACCACTTATGAACTTAAACGAAATCCATCTGGTGGGAATCATGCTGTTGCATGTGAACAGATATTGTAAGTTCATTAGTTTCTTTTCATGATCACTTTGCAAATGGTCAGAGACAGGGTTGATATATTCCTTTTCTTGTAGTGTGCTTTGAGTTCTATAGCAGGTCGTGCAGTTTTAGCCCTAGCTGACAGCTGCGACCTTGAAATTGTCTGTAATACATTGTTATTTTCCAGTGATGTATCGTAAGCAAAACAGAACTGTTTTAAGAACAGAGGGAGTACAATAAACGCAGCTCAAGGAAAGTTCAATTACCATGTGCACAAGAGCTCTCAGCAAGCCCAAAGCCCTGTATATGAGTTCATAACATGCTGGTTTTTTTTGGGGGTAGGGGGGGGGGTTTGCTGAGACTGTGCTTATCCCCAAGACTAGGAAGACCATCAATTTTTGGCTCTCTGATGCTGTTCATTTCATATAATTTCAACTACCTTCAATATCTGGAGGTTGAGTAACCATGCACAACTTACCGGAAGATGAGCAATATCATTGTGAACATGGGCTATACATAACATGTTTCTGTTCAACATTGCCTGTTATCCACTGTTTTGCATGAACCTATGAAAAGCTGAACACTTCTTGAAGTCAAAATTTATTTCAATATTTGATGTATTATTTTTATGTGAAAACCCTGAAACATATTTGTCACTGCCCATTCCTTTATATCATTGTTTCCCAGCAGGTTGATGGCTTGCTTTGTGTTGGCCCACAAATTCTAGTTCCCATTATGTACACAATGTTTATAAATGGTCTTTATGGTTTTAAACTGTTATTACCCAAGGCACATTTAAGGTGGAGTGAATGCCTACAGATCATTTGGAAGATGCGCTGAGGTGATGTTACGCAAAATTTAGGAATGTTCAGCTCAGTGCCACAGGGGACCTGAACAGGGTCAAACTGAGATTAATTGTTCTGCCATACTTTGTAGTGTATGTTGTGAGTCTGTGACATGTCATGAGCTCTTCTAGTGTTGGCGCACAACAGACAGACTTTGTCGTGGTGCTTAACAAACCCCCCCAAAAAAGAAACTTACATGGGTGTGAGATCTCATGTGGGGCAGCATTCATTAATGGTGTATTTGGTTGGTTCCTCTGTACATTCCAAAAGCTGTTGTTTCACTATTAACAGATTTTGTTTCATGAAGAGCTAACATAATACTGCCTTTTCTGCCCCAGACATCATTTTTTAATACGAGCAGAAGCACTACCTAGCTGTCATAATGCGCATCAGTCTGCAGTCTAGGCAACCAGTAATAATCGTATCATTCCCCCTAGTGCATTTGCATTGGAATGGTGCCTCTGATGTCTTGGAAAGTTTGAGACAGGCAAAATTAATGCCAGAGCATTATAAATTATGATATTGTTGTGTACATACAGTTTGTTACATGCAACATTTTTTTCTTGGAACCTAATTTTGCCTGTTGCCATTATTTGAAGCACAAAGAAAATCTTCAGTGCAACATAAATACTCATTTCACCAATCTGTGAAATTTGTCTTTATTTCTCCCTGTTTATCTGGCCTCACACAAAGCTAAGGATGTTCACTTAGTTGATTTTGAGAAAGAAGATAAAAAGGAAAAATTGTCCATGACTTGAAAGAAAGTAGGGCAGTGAGAGGTGTACCACTCAGTCTAAGCCTTCGTACTAGAGACGGTAAGTGGCCATCTTCACACTGCAGCTGCTTTTCCCCAGGAAAGAGAGACCCATCCCTGATTGAATAGGATGATGAGTTTTCCAGAGCCAGTCTGGACATTTTGGAGAAGAAAAATCTTTTGCCTCTGAATGTCACTTCATATTGTTAATTGGTTATGAACATGATACCGGTGAAATTTCTTGGTATCGGTACAGTTTACTTACAGGACCGTGCCAGATAATTAGTTTACGAAACCATAAATGGCACAGTGAAAAGATTCAAAATTACAAGCACTGCAAAACAGTGATCACAGGTGCTGGGGTCATAAATTTGGATCTGCCTGTCACTTCATTCTGTATGACTTAGAATAAATGTGCCAAGAACCCCCATTAATTTAATCCGTCTTAGCCTTTAAAAATGAAGTCTGTGTCTGAATGTGTTCATCTGTAAGACATGTACTATCAGAGATTCAGGTTTGCCAACAGCATACAAATTCTGTTTAAACAACTTGCATGGAAGTTCACCAGGTTGGTAGAAAACAATACAGCCATTGTTCCTGAGACCACTTTCACTAAGCAGAACATAATTCTTTGTAATAATATTAGAACGTGATAAAACATTACATAATAAAATATCATGCATGTGTTTACATAATGAAAATTACTGTATGTTGGACAAATTTATTATCTGCCTTTGGTTTAATTTTGAGGTTGAGGTGTACATCTGTGTGTCCAAAACATTGTGGGAGTAGATAAAAAAATTAGGATCTTTGTGTAGTTCGTATTTCTGGGTACAAGTTTCTTTTGCTGTTTGGGGAGATTAATCTCTTGACGGTAACATGTTGGCGTGTGTGTCACTAGGATTGCTTTTATGATGAAACTTGCAGGACAGCAGATATGATCCTATACCTGAATTTGAATCGTTACTGAGCCGTTTCCCAGAGAAACCAAGAACAGAAGAAATTCTGATGCAGATGGGATCCTACCACCTGTTTATAAAGAATGATCTGACCACAGCTTACAGGCAGTACTGGAGTAAGGTTATTTTAGAAAATCCTGACTCTGAAAAGTTGAAGGTATGCAACATCAGTAATAGCAGCCAGTTACACATATATGTGTGTGTGTGTGTGCGCGCGCGCGCATATTTCAGGTCCCAACAAAGGGCATTGTTTCATCTCTTGTTTTGGTTTGCCATAGTTACACTAGGTTGCAGGTGGAACTTCGTATGACAAAGTTCATGAAGTCCTTTATGCATTAATATGAAACCGTCTTCACATATTACCAGAATATTAAGCTTTTCACAAGGGAGTAAGCTTCTTTATTTTCCTCTAAGAATTCAGGATTAGGGATATTTGTTTTTAGCATATAGCGTCTTGTGTTGTATGTAGAATTTGTACACAGACTGGACAGAAGCTTTACTGAAATTTAATTTGATTAAGAATCTTAAGAGGAGGTGCTGATAAGTCCTTAGCCCGACCTACTTTCCGATGTCGTAGGACGGAATCGATAGTGTTGTTGGAAAGAGGGGTCTGTTCATGTGCTGAATTGCAAGTCTTTCTTGTTTTAGAGGCTGAAAGGAAGCATGTCAGGTGACACGCGCGATTTTTTAACAACATGGAGACATGAGCTGTCATATTTTTTTTTTCCTGCAAGGCAAGGCGCCGATGGAAATTTGCACCATTCTGACAGGAACGGTAGAGGAACATGCACCATCTTATGCTGTCAAAAATTGGGTGGCCCAGTTTAAACATGGTGATTTTTCCACCTGTGATGAACCTCGTCTTGGACGACCCAAAACAGTGACCACCCCGGAGATTATTGATCAAATTCACGAGCTAATCTTGGAAGACTGCAGGATTTCAGCTAAATCAATAGATGAGCAAATGGGCATCTCACGTGAGCGGGTTGGGTCCATCATTCCTGAAGATTTGGACATGCGGAAGCTCTCTGTCAAGTGGGTACCGAAATGCCTGAACATGGATCAAAAACATCAACAATGCCAGTCATAAGAGCAGCTTTTGGAATATTTTCGGCGCGATCCAAGTGATTTCCAGTCGCATTTGGTGACCGTGGATGAAACTTGGTTATATCCCTATGACCCAGAGACAAAGCAACAATCATTGGAGTGGTGGCATAGTGGCTCACCCTGCCCCAAAAAATTCCAAGTGCAAAAATCTGCTGGAAAATTTCTCGCCTCGATTTTATAGGATCGGGACGGCATCCTCATTGCTTATTTTCCAAAGGGCCAAACTATCAGTGTGGAGTATTACTCATCTCTGCTGGTGCAATTGAAGGACATTTTAAAGGAAAAATGCTGCGGGAAGTTCACCAAAGGGGGGTCTTGTTCTTGCACGACAATGCCCCAGCTCACCGGGCACTTGCAACCCAGAAAAAACTGGCCTGCCTGGGCTTCCAGTGTGTTGATCACCCACCCTCTTCTCTGGATCTGGTCCCGTCGGACTACCACCTGTTCCCTGGATTGAAAAAACAATTGAAAGGTCGCCTGACGCGGAGGTTCTTGCTGCCGCGGAGATGTGCTTGGACAGTCAACTTTCTGAATTTTTTTTGGAGTGGCTTACAGAAGTTGGAGCAACAGGCTAACAAGTGTATTGAGCTTCATGGGGAGCGTGTTGAATAAATCCCGAGTTTGGTCGCTGTAGCTTGTTTCCTTCCTGGTCGGGCTAAGGACGTACCAGCACCCCTTTGTATGAATGATGTAGTTGAACACAGCCTTAACGATGAAATTTGTTAGGTTCTGATTTTATTTTCTTCAACTTGAAGCATCCGGCTGGTCTTCATGCGATGAAATATTCATCACAGTCCATTAACAGGTTGATAATATTTGTCTTTGTTAGAGTGAAAATTTGCATGAAATCTTGGTTATAAAATTGTCAAGTAAGAAAGAATGTCATAACTCTGTGTATACAGTAGGTGTTTTGACTGTGATAAGGGCACAAGCAGGGGAGGAGGGTACATGGTTCAACCAGTTCATGCACAACTTTCTGCTCTACTTCTGCCAATATGATGAATCACTTGTATGGCCAACAAACTTACTGTGATCAGTAATGACAAGGTTCTGATCACCCAAGATATTGCAGTTTGTCACAAAAAAGAGGAATTGTTGAGACATGTAGATCGAGGAACTGGTGTTGTATCCCGGAGAGGACGTATCCTGGATATTGTCCCCAGAGTAGAAGCGGGATTCTAACTCGGGGTTAAGATTTGGGCGATGCTCGACTGCGGACTCCAATAAACAGCTTGTTCGTAGAACGTAGAATTTATTAAGAGCAGTGTGGTAACAGAGTTACTACGGAGAGGAATCGGGTAGCCAGTAATCAAGCCCAGACCGAATAAGGGAAGTGTTCGCACTCAGTGGCTGATGGCAACAGAATGAATTGCGTTCCCTCTTGCCTCACTGGCTTTCCTCCGCCTCAACTGAGGGAGTCCTCCGCCTCAACTGAGGGAGGTGGCCAAATTACTGTCCAGAGTCCTTTTCCTCCCGAACCTTGTGCCGCGCATGATGATGCCTCAGCATGGACAACAAGTCACAAGGTGGACTTTGCTGCGGGCACATGTCAGGTTACAAAGTGAATGTTCTATATGATACATATACATGTGACCCAGAAGACAAAAAAGTAGTATAGTCATTGCACATTGAAAGTAGAAAATTACAAGGTATATTGAGTACCAAAGACAATGAAGTGCAATAAATCAAATAAACATAATCACAACATAATGTTAGTGTCCTATACAACAACACATGACACTTAAAACATGGTAACTGTTCAGTATGCAACACCTCCCCCCTTACGGAGAAGTTATTTTACACCTTAAATGGCTTGGGTCGGGTGTCACTTCCCTAATTCAGTCTGGGCTTGATTACTGGCTACCCGAGTCCTCTCCATAGTAACTCTGTTACCACACTGCTCTTAATAAACTCTACGTTCTATGAACAAGCTATTTATTGGAGTCCGCAGTCGAGCATCGCCCAAATCTTGACCCGAGTTCGAATCCTGCTTCTACTCCGGGGACAATATCCAGGATACGTCCTGTCCGGGATACAACACTGGGACATGTTCATTGCCACAATATTGATTCAGTTTTGCCCATATAAAATGCATTTGTGCACTAGAACATACAACCAGATTATGCAGCAAGAATTAATTTTAGCAGCTGGCTGCTGCATTTTGTTAATATGCAGTTCACAGTGTATTAGACATGGTTTTACCTAGTATTGTATTGATATGCAAGATGTATGAATGTGGAGCAATGAAAATTCCCATTCCATTCAAGAAGTTCTGTAGCACACAGTAAAAGTAAGGGTGTGGTTTGCTGTCTGCATACAGTGGTGAATTTGGACCTATTTTTTTCTTCTTCTTCTTCTTCTTCTTCTTCTTCTTCTTCTTCTTCACTGACTGACACAGTACATGTGTACTGAATGAACCCTTTCTCAATCCAGTTAACAGCTGAAGCATGATAATATATGTACTTTATTTACCCAAGTATAAGATGATGCTCCTTTACAATTTTCCATTTTTAGAAAACCAGGTACATGTTTTAAGTTTGCAATAATAAGGTAACTGCCCGCCTCAGATGAAGAATTTGGTCATATACTCGGTTAAATATCACAGATGTTTCCAGCCAGACAATGGTACAGGACATACTGCTGACAAGTCAGTGGCATCACGTATGAGGTGTATTAGACAATATAGGCAAGCACATAGATTCCCTGCAGTTAATTATTTGTACTTTCTATGACTGGGGGAACATGAAAGGTAAAGTGTACAGAAAGAATCCAAATACCACTGAAATCCTCCTGAGCAATCTCTTCATTGTGCATACATAACCCCAGAAGGGGTAAAATATGTTCATGCACTTAGTAGACACATGTGAAGGCAGAAGGAGATAACTTCAGCATTTCTTATAGAATGTGGAAAGTCTGTGACATGTTTTAGTGTTAATCAGTCACAAACTTCTGTGAAAGCACAGATTGAGGTAGGAGACAGTGTGGCATGTAGGACAGTTTTATAGTTAAATAGTAACTTATTGCCATGTCATAAAAAGCAGCAAATTTAAATCGGCACACACTTTGAAAGTCTTATGTTAGTAGAGACATTGGCTTGAAAATGATACACATATCTACATCCATGTCTCATGTTTGGAATACAGGGTAAACTTCATGTTTTACCATGTGCAGTGAAGTTACAGTCACTGTTTTAGGTACTTTGTGGCACACAAGAAGGTAGTTTAACAAGATTTAATACATATTTTGAAGTGTGATGATTCAAGTAACTGGAACTGTTCATAACAAACAGAAACAGAGTTCATAATTAAATTAGAACAGAATAACTAGAAATACATTGTACCATAATGGCATGATTTGTGGTAGTAGCCATGCAACTTCTAAATATATTGTAACCAGAATTCCTGCCTGTCAAGTTTAAGAATAATCATTCACCCTGATATGAAATTTAGATGACATAGGATGTAAAGAACTAATCTGGCTGCTTTTATTTTTTATTTCAGAACCACAAATGTATCTTTGTGGACATGAAAGAACCTGTGAATATTTATGAACTGATTTTTGATGAGGCAAGACTGAGACTAAGAAACAAATATTCTGAACCTGTGTCCAATGAAGATGGGGTGGTGTTGCGTCAGTTTATTATCAATTATTCTAAATTTCTACCAGAACTGCTGCATGCTTCTCCAAAACCCAGACGCAAGATGGCTTTGGATCAAGCAGACACACACCGATCACGCTCACAGCGCGGTCGTGGTAGAGGCAGAGGAAGATCTCGTGGACGTGGTAGGGGTAGGGGTGGAGGTGACAGTAATAGAGGGAACAGGAGCCAGAGTAGAGAAGGTTTTAGAGGTGGGAGCCATGGTGGAAATTTCCGTGGCAACTACAGCAGATACAGAAACCGTGATTCAAGTAATGAGAGTAGGAGTAGCAATAGGGGTGGCTATCACCGCAGAGGTGGAGGTCGTGATTCAAGCGCTGATAGTAGGAGTAGCAATAAGGGTGGCTATCACCACAGAGGTGGAGGTCGTGATTCAAGCGCTGATAGTAGGAGTAGCAATAGGGGTGGCTGTCACCGCAGAGGTGGAAGTCGTGATTCAAGCGCTGATAGTAGGAGTAGCAATAGGGGTGGCTATCAGCAGAGACTTGGAAGTCGTGATTCAAGCACTGAGAGTAGGGATGGACATCACAGCAAAGAAAGAAATTTTGGCAGCAATTGGCGACAAGGTACAGATTCAAGTATTGATGGCAGGGGCACCCAGGATAAAAACTGGCGAAGTGGGCCAAGAAATTTTGATACATTTGGAGAACAAAAATCGAACCACCATCGTGACAGTAGCAGTAGCAGTGTAGACAGTCGATCAGATCGTGTTAGGAAACAAGATAATAGATACCATATATCCAGAACAGACAGTTTGAGTAGTACTGGTAGCACATCAGATATACACAGAGATATTGGAGGAGGGAGAATAAGAACAGAAAGTAATAGTAGTATTGGTAGTGACACACGTAGAGATTGGAAAGAAGGTTGTCTTGGTGGAGGACCCAGAAATAAAAATAATGAGAGAAATTGGCGGGTAGATGAAGGAAGAATACCGGAGCTAAATGTGGGGGAGATGCCAACAAATAATACAGGTTCTTGGAGAGGAGCAGAAGGTGAGAGAAAGGGTTTTCAGAGAAGTCTAAGTTATGAAAGAGGAGAAGGTAGGCAGTATAAGGTTAATCAAGATTCTGGGAACAGAAGTTCAGGCGTGAGTTATTATGGAGAGCAAAGAGATGCATTGGCATCAGCAGCCACCAGAGCATCCCCAGCGGAAAGGGAGGGCAATGAACGTAAATTCCGCAGAGGAGGTATAAGAGTGAAAGAAGCCAACTTTCATAAGTCCTGGAGAAACAGTAAAAATTAGTAATGCCGAGTACTTCATTTGTACAGCTCATTCAGCATGGTGACAAGGCCATGGACTGGATGATCCCTGGGTTCAGTGCATGGCAGGGTCAAGATTTTTTTCTTCTTCACAATGTTTACACCAGCTTGTGGGCCAGCTGAGCTTCGTATTCAGTGGGTACCAGCGTTTATTATGAGTCTTCATATAAATAGTAAAAAAAGTGCCTATTAGCTTCGTTATGTCTGTCCAGTTGTGTCTGTCTGTCTGCATGTAACGACATGCCTCCCACAGGACAGAATTTCATAAATTTGATACTGGCGACTTTTGTTAAAATCTGTTGAGAAACTCCAGGATTTGGTTCATATCAGACAACAGTATCAGGCACTTGATTTAAAGACAAATAATTATATTGTTAACAGTATGAAGTATTTTGGAGCTCAACATCAGTTTAAAGGGAACACTTTCATGTTCTCTAGGCACCACCCAGCAGTTCCATATTGTTGACAGCTCAGTACAGGTCAAAAATACAATGGGAATGCATTGTAGCATTTCCACAGTAACGCTGTATATGTGAATGCACCACATTATTTTATGTTACACACACATTGCAATGTTTCATGTTACACGTACATTGCCAATCTTTTTTCTATTTAAATTTGTTGTATTGTTTGTATGTGCATGTTCACATTAATAAACTGAAGTCTGTAATGCGGAGTGTAATTGGATTAATTTGTACCCTAAAACTCACAGTGAAATATAATTGTGGAATATGTACATGTGCATAATGATAGAACTGTGCCTATGTTCCGATGAAGTAATTTATACGGTGTAGGACTGATAACGTGAAACTGGGTGGACAAGAAATTGAGTATAGGGCATTACTTACTTGACTGTATACCAAGTCAGTGAAGAGTATTAGCCCAAAATATTTTCACAGGTAGTCATTACCCATGCTGTCTTACCAGGTAGAAATCCAAACCTACATTATCCAGATTTCCTAAATACCTTCACGTTTCAATTTGCCAGTCCTAGATCCAACACATTCATCAAGAAATGCTGTTATACCCAAGGGGATTAGTAATTTAAAAGACCCATAGTTGGCATTATACTTTGTATATTGCTGAAATTTTAGTAATCTGAAACACAGTAGAACTCCTGAAGTTCATAACTGATTTGGCATTCCCTAGTCTGACACCAAAATTAGAAACTGCAAGTGAGCCTTGGCACAAAAAGAGGTGGCAGCATCAGCCATTCACAGACTAGAACCAAATGATAACCAAGGAGAAACAAGTGGGCTTATTGCCACATCGCAGTATCTGAGCCTGTCACTTTCTTGACTGTTTTTGACTTGCATTTCAAATATTTAAATCTATTTGACTAATAATGGTGTCCAGGGCATATGAACTGTTACTAGTAGTAAATGTGTGATAAAGACAGCATGTAACATTGGTACTGACAAACATTTTCATCATGCTTGTGGTAGTCTGAATTATCACAAGTCTACTGTATACATCTCCTGGAAAATTCAAGTAAATATCCCTTTTTGGAACACTGGGCACACCTGGAACAAAGGTCAGTCTTACTTTAAGAAACAGTGAGCCGAAATCAAAAGTGTGATGAATGTGAATTACTGTTCACTGGATTGCATTTTCATGTAAACTGTACTTAATTATCACTAAGACTTTTAAAAAATGAATGCAAAATGGGATCTTTTAACTACTCAATTTAATAAGAAAATCAGCCTGCAACATAACAGATAAGCTTGCATTGAAAAGTTGAACTGAAATCATAATTCAAAGAAAAAGTTTTGTGTTCCCAAGCACTTCGAATTAACAAAATTTTACTGTATTTCTCTACTGTGTTACTTTTCCAAGATACTCCCAGTAGCATGGGAACATTGGACCCTGGATATGTGGAACAAACTGCCCTTAATTACTGTTTGTTGACCACAGTATGACCAGTAATTCAGTACACTGCTTTCCCACTTCCACAATGTACGAGCCTTATTCAGAAAGTACTGTTTCGCTGTAAAAAAAATTGAGTAAGGTTTTGTATAAAATTGTATTGTTATCAGATTCTACATTCAAACTATTTTTCCACATATTCGCTGCCATTATTGAGGCACTCATCATAGCGGGGCAGAAGTTTTTGTATACCGTCATAGAATGCGGCCGCCTGCAATGTTGGCCACTTCTGCACTGCATCTTTCAGGTCAACATCATCAAATCGCTTGCCACCCAGGAACTTCTTTAGGTGTAAGAAAAGGTGATAATCACTTGGTGCAAAATCAGGGCTGTATGGGGGGGGGTCCATTTCTTCCCACTTAAATGAGGTGATGAGGTTTTGAGTCTGAGCAGCATAGTGCGGCCAAGTGTTATCGTGAAGCAAAAGAATGGTGGCACTCGGCATTTCGCGCCTTTTGTTTTGAATTGCACGCCTCAGCTTCTTCAGTGTTTCACAATAAAGAGAGTTTATTGTTGTGCCTTGGGGCAAAAATTCTACCAAGAGAACACCCTGTCTGTCCCAGAATACGGTGCACATGATCTTCCTTGTTGAAAACGTCTGCTTGAACTTTTTCCTTTTCGGTGAGCCAGTATGCTTACAGTGCGAGGACTGTTGTTTTGATTCAGGTGTGATGTGGGACACCCATGTCTTGTCTCCTGTCAATATGGCTCAACATGCCGTCCCCTTCCTTGTGATAGCACATAAGAAATGTCAAAGCACATGCAATGTGCTGCTTTTTGTGCTCCTCTGTGAGCCATCTTGGGCACCCATCGTGTGCACACTTTCCAATAACCCAAATGACTGCTGACAATGTCATAGAGTACTTGAAATCTGTGGAAAGTGCAGGAACAGATCAGAAATTGTGAAACGTCTTTTGTCATGCACTCTTTCGTTGACTTTGCACACCAAACCATCATTCAGCAAAGATGGACGCCCACTTTGTGCCTCATCATGCACATTCTCTCATGCTTCATTGAACATCTGAACCCATTTCCTAACCATGCCATCGCTCATCGCATTGTCACCCTACACTAGACAGATCTGGTGATGAATCTCACGTGGTAGCACATTCCTAGCATTTAAAAAACGAATTACAGACCGTACTTCACAGTTGGCGGGCCCTTCAATTGTCTTAAACATGTTTAACGCACAGGAACAAACATAAACATAACACGAATTTCACGAAATGGCGTCTGTGGCTTCTCAATTGATAGAGGAGTCACTGTACGTGCGCAAAGTGACAGTCTCGAGGATGCGTGAGAGATATGCGCAGACGGTACTTACATTCCGAATAACCTACGTATATACAGTATTTGCAGTTGATATTCTTACACTACACAAGTTCTGGCTGTCATGCATGGTTACAGATTGTGCATACCTTTACCTGTAGTAATTGTGCTCCTATTCATGGCAAATACAGTGTGGCCACCTTTAGTAAGAAGTTAGAAGACAAATCTGTAGCCATCATCTGGTTCTTGTTGGGGTAACACTTGGTTTAATGTTTAATTCTGTGACAGAGCCCATTCAGTGTGTTTGCTCTGTCTCAGCCCAGTAGCTGAATGGTTGTTGGGAGCCACTCAACAAGTATTTTATAATATCCCCCTAGCTCACCACAGTTTCACCATAACCTAATTTGTTGTTGCAACTGGAATATTCGTGATACGCTATTTTCTGGTTTCAGTACGGTGTCTGTTACCTAATTTCTCAAACATACAGTCTTGATACATACTACTGCACCTCACAGGAACTGTCCCAAGGATTTGTACTGGATCCAGGGTCTAATGCAAAAGTGAATTCCTACAGAGTTAAAATGCATGGCTTGTTACACTGACATTTGGATTTAAATGATTGTTATTGCAAATTTAAAAGGTTTCAAATTGATTTCTACTTATGGAATTGAAAGTAACTGAATCAAATTTGTGACTGAAAATAGTTTGAATAAACTGCATATTTCTTACATTGAAGGATATAAATGACACTGTATGGTTATCAGTACATAAAACTATAAAATAAATAGTACAGGTGTCACCAGACTTGAGTATGTCAGAAAAGTTGTATAACTCATATGTCTGTTATGCCTGTGATTTTACTGCTTTTCATTTTGACTGAAAAATGCAAATTAAACAAACTTCTATGTCTTTCATCATCCATTTCATCACTTACAAATCTAATTTTTTTTTTTTGGTTCTAGTTTGGCCATATAATTTCCTTATCTTTTAGTCTTCACTGAAAATTAAAATAAAGTTCACATTAAAGTGAAATTCATGTCAGTGGAGGCTGTTTCTATTGTAATTATATGTTATGTTTATACAGTCCCAGATATTAAAAACATTTTTAGCAGAGTAATTGCTCTTTATTCAATAATCATGAAGCATACAGACATGAATTGTTCATGTTCATCATTATCTCTAAATTGTCCCAAATTCCACAAATTAATATATTTATAATGATAGCAAATTTTTATTACCTGTTAAAAATTCCCAGGCACTGGGGTGCTTTGTACATAAAATGAACAGAGCCAAAAATGTAAGATGATATTAATATTTTCATTTTATTACCGTGCAATGTGATAACAATATTTATTAAGACCAACTAATTGCACATACTTGTCAAACCATTAAAATCACATTATCTGATTATGGATTTAAAATATCTCCTACATGTTTCAATCCCTCTATGGGATCATCCTCAGGGAGTGTAAATTAGTGTAGGAATGAAGTTACTAAGACAGACTGTACATGAGGTTATCTGGTAGCATGCT
>Ga0123354_10001256_pt1 | contig 30110 bp, 24 predicted proteins | sample TergutLab28metaG_2_FD_97872 | JGI IMG/M metagenome (GOLD analysis project Ga0123354, IMG submission 97872) | Labiotermes labralis P4 segment gut microbial communities from Petit-Saut dam, French Guiana - Lab288 P4 | ecosystem: Host-associated > Arthropoda: Insects > Digestive system > Gut ... | reverse complement strand
TGATTGTTGAGCCAAACGGCCGCGAATACTTGTGTGCTCTTCCAAAGAAAACTGAGGAAATCTGGGAAGTATTCAAAGACCTAATACCCAAAACCTATGGGTAACAAAGCAAAGTTCCGGATAAAAAAGTAATTGGAGATTATAAAAAAGGGTTGGTTGTTTTGTTGTTAGGTTATAGTTGTGCGTCTTTGACTTCGTAGATTATGTTGCCGCCGGATTTCATGTTGATTTGATCGATTTCTTGGATCATGCGGTTAACCATTCGGCCTACTACTAGTACAAAGACGTTTAGACCTCTTGATGCAGCGATGGCTGCTGAGTGGCTGATTCCAAATTCAATGTCTGCTTTGCGTCCTAGTTTGTTGAGGACTGCTCGACCGACTGCTCCCATAACACCTATTCTATCGGGGTTGAACTCGTTATAGTATGCTTGTATTTTTGTCATGTCTGTTGCGTTGGAGCCGCCTTTGCGGATGCTGGGCAGTTTTACGATGAGGATTTTTCCTTGGTTAACGTGGAGTTTGCCGTGGAGTTCTTTTAAGCCCAAGTCTTCGCCTGGTTGTGCATCGGTGAGGGCTATGCCTCTGGCTTGGGTTTGTGGGTTGTTGATGGGCGAGGTGTACATAACGCCTTCTTTCATAATTAGTCCCACTTCTTCGCCAGCTTTGACGGGTTGGGTGGCTATAGCTGGCCAGGCATGTTCAATTTTTAGTTCCTGCTTGATTTCTTTAACATAGCTCTCTAGGCCTTGCATGTCTTCGCGAAGCTTAGTTACTCCTTTGGGGGTTAGGCGGTAGTCGGCACGTTCACTGCCTGACTCAAGGAGGCCTTCTTTGCTGAGTTTTTTAAAGTATTTGCTGATGGCTTGAATGGTTATACCTAGTTTGTCGCTTATGTCTTTTTGTTTGATGTGGGGTTGATTGCGCATGATTTCGAGAAGGATTTGGAATTTGGTGAATTCTCCTTTGTTTTGGAGTAGCCGGGTGTTGGTTGCTTGTTTCGCCATATTAATTCAACCTGTTGTTGAACTTAGGTTAAACGAAAGTTTATAAGTTTTCGGGTTGGTTGATATACCCAACCATCAAAAGAGAGGAAATTACACAATATGCACATAATGGAAGGTTTTCTGCCATCTCCATGGTGGCAAATATGGTGGGCAATATCTCTGCCTATAGTGGCCTATGGTATCTACAAAGTTGCCAAATTAACAAAAAAAATGCCTGAAATCAAACCGCTTTTGGCGCTAGTTGGAGCATTTGTCTTTGTAATCTCGGCCCTCAAGCTTCCATCTGTAACCGGAAGCAGTTCACACCCAACGGGCACTGGTTTTTCGTCCATTCTTTTCGGACCAGCAATAACCAGTGCCATTTCAGTAATAGTTCTGACATTTCAAGCCTTATTATTGGCTCACGGCGGCATAACGACCCTTGGAGCTAACATTTTCTCCATGGGTATTGTTGGACCCGCAATAGCATTTGCCATATGGTGGCTATTTAAAAAAACTCGCCTTAACCCCTCAATAGGCGTTTTTGTTGCAGTTGCAGCAGCCGATTTAATGACCTATATCACTACAGCTGTCCAACTTGGTCTTGCATTCCCAACCAACGGTAGCGTTTTTGCTTCCTTTGTAACCTTCTTTAGCATATATGCTATCACACAGATTCCACTAGCCATAGCAGAAGGGATCATTGCTGTTTTGCTCTTTAACTTCCTGGCAAAATACAAAGGCAGTATCCTCCAAAAATTAGGGGTATTAAAAATCCCTCTAACAAACACACAAAACGAGGCGGACTCACAAAATGCAGTATAAATATTACATAGCATTGGCCATAGCAACACCGCTGGCCCTATTTGCCTACATAGTGGCTCTAGGCTATACTCCTCTGTCTGAAGCGTTCATTTCGCTTCCAAATGAAACTGAGATATTGCTGTTCTCAGTTCAAGCAGGTATAATGGCTGCTACGCTAGGGCACTTCATTGGAACTAAAAAGGGCTTAAAATCCATCCGTGCCGCAGGCAAAGCCATTACTGCAAAGCAGCCAATCAAAATGAAGTATGTGTATGTACTGCTCATTGGGCTTGTTTTGGCTATATTCATATTGCCCTTTGTGATTAACGCCGGCGGAGATTTCAGTGGAACAGATGGTCAAGGTCCGGATGAAATTGCCTCAAGCGGTTATAAACCCTGGATTGACCCCTTGGGTTATGAACCTGATGAATTAGGTGAACGTGTCATCTTCTCAGCACAGGTAGCTATCGGAGCCTCAATACTGGGTTATTTCGTTGGATACATGCGGGCAAAACCTCACTAAACCCAACATAACCTGTTCCTCAAAAACATCCGATATCCTTCCTCTTTTTTGGGAAACACCTTCGGGTGTATGAGCAAAGTATAGATACCGCATAAAAGAAGTATGCTTAACTAAGTCAAAATCGGATGGAGTCACGAACTTAACTTGCCAAAAGAGAGGAGACGTACTTATTGAGCCATTCCGAACTTTATACTGAACTAGACCGGTCTGCTTATACTAACGCGTTAGCAAAAAGTAGTCCAATAACTAAAACTTTTTTTGCCCTCTCAGCACTTATAATAAGTGTTTCTGCACCAACTTTTGTTGTTCCTGTTGTAGTGTTTGTAATCTGTACAATTCTGGTCTTAAGCCTTGCTAAGGTTAGAGCTCGTCTTTACTTCAATTTGTTTGTTTATCCCACCTATATGCTTGCGCTTAGCTGTATTTTTTTAGCCCTATTCTTTGGATCTGGCGCAACTCTACTAGAAATCCAGTTTCCTTGGTTTACTTGGTCGATATTTAAAAGTGGCCTCTCTATGAGCATAACTACTTTTCTCAGAGTCGAGGGTGCTCTTTCTTGTCTTTTCTTTCTTGTACTCACTACCTCAATAACTGATCTTTGCGTTCTTCTCCGTCGTATTCGCATGCCCCAAGTTATGGTTGAGTTATCTATGATGATCTATCGCTACATTTTTTTATTTTTAGAAATCTCTGAGCAGATGAGTCTTGCCCAAACACTCCGCCTCAGACGATCCGGTTGGCTAAATCACATACGCGCCCTGTCTATGCTTATTGGTAGTCTTTTCATACGCGTCCTAGATCAGGGAGAGCGGACACTTGCCGCTATGAACGCCCGAGGGTACGATGGTGAAATTCGTATCCTTGAAGACTTTGCTTCTCCAAAAAAACTAGCGCTCTTGGGTATTGTGATCTTTGATGTCTTACTTGTCATCTTGCTATTTTTGACACTAAACATAGGAGTTATCTAAATGATATTTAGCTTAGAAAAATTATCCCATCGCTACTCAGATGGAACATTGGCCATAGATGAGATTTCTTTGAACTTTACCCGCGGCGAACGTGTTGCCTTTTTGGGTACAAATGGTTCTGGAAAAACAACTCTGCTTAACCATCTAAATGGTATTCTAAAGCCTACATCTGGCAACATATACTTTGAAGACAAACCCCTATCATACGATGCTAAATCTTTATTAAATCTACGCAAAAGAGTAGGTTTTGTCTTTCAAGATCCAAATGACCAGCTTTTTGCCTCGTCAGTAAAACAAGACGTAGCTTTTGGGCCTCTAAATCTAGGCTATACTCCTGAGCACGTCAAGCAGCTTGTGGATGATGCACTTACAACTGTTGGAATGACCGAGTTCGCAGACAAACCTCCGCATTTTCTAAGTGGCGGCCAGAAAAAACGAGTCGCACTAGCAGGGGTGCTTGCAATGCAACCCGAAGTTATCATAATGGATGAACCCACCTCAAGCCTTGACCCCATTGCCACAAGTGACATCCTGCATTTATTGCTCAAACTCAACAAAGAAAAGGGCATTACCCTACTATTGGCAACCCATGATGTAGACATGGTTCCTCTATTTGCAGACAAGTTATACATCTTAAATAAAGGCAAAATAGTCTCCGAAGGTACCCCCAAAACAAGCTTCTCAAACACTGAATTAATCCGCAAAGTAAACCTTCGCTCTCCTCGTATAGCGCACCTCTTTGAAGTCCTAAAGAAAGAAAATAATTTGCCCATAGCTGATGAGCTTCCTCTCACCATTAGTGAGGCCAGGCGGGAAATATTGCGCCTCATAGACCAAGCTGTTAAAGAGGCAAAAACTTCTAACTAGTTTTTTCTATTTTACCTTAGAAGCCTAAGTGAATTGGCCATAACGATTAGTGCGTTACTTTCATGAATTATGGCTGCTGTCAATGGCGTTATTAGCCCTTGACTGGATAGGGCTATACCAACAATGTTTACTGCCAGAGCAAATGCAATGTTCTGCTTGATAATTGACATTGTTGTTTTTCCTATTTTAAACATCTGTGGTAGCCTTGATAAATCATCTGAGGTTAACACTATGCCGGCTGTTTCAATAGACGCTTCGGTTCCAGTTAACCCCATGGCAACACCAACATCGGCTTCAGCAAGTGCGGGTGCATCGTTAATTCCATCTCCCACCATAGCAACCGTTAAACCCTTCTCTTTGAGATTTCTAATCTTGTTGACTTTGTCTGCAGGTATCAAGTCAGATAATGTTTCATCGATTGCACAGTTTTCTGCAACTGCTTGGGCAACGCTTTTGTTGTCCCCTGTTAGCATTATGACCTGTTTGACTCCGGTTTGTTTCACTTCTGATAGTATCTCTTTGATGTTTTCTCTGGGTTGATCTGTCAAAGTTATCGCGCCTATCAGATCTTTTTCTTTTGCAACAAGGACAACAGTTGATCGGTCTTGGTTTATCATGTAGTCATGTATGTCATGAGTCAACTGGATATCGTATTTCTGCATGAGTTGTTTATTTCCGGTGACTATACATGACCCGTTGTTGGTGATGCATACCCCTAAACCTGGATGATGCTCAAAGTATTCGGGATGTGAGATATCCATCCCTTTTTTGATTGCTTGCTCCAAGATGGCTTTGGCAAAGGGATGTTCGGAGCATTTTTCTGATGCGGCGGCAAACTGTAAAATTTGGTCAGGTGTGTATTGGCCGAAGCTTTTTATGCTTGTAACTTCGAGTTTGCCCTTGGTGATTGTTCCTGTTTTATCTACTACCAACACTTTGACCTTAGACATTTTCTCCAAGGTTTCTCCATTTCGTATGAGAATTCCTTTTTTTGCGGCGTTTCCAATGCTTGCCACAACAGCCGCAGGTGTTGATAGAATTAGTGCACATGGGCAGGCTATTACAAAGACGGCTGCTGTTCGTAAGATGTTTTGGGTTAACACAAAAATAATCAGGCCTATCACAAGTATGGTTGGTGTAAAGTATTTAGCATATTTATCGGCTGTTCGCTCTATTGGGGCCTTTTTTTCTTCTGCCTCCTTAACTAGGCTGATTATTTTGCCATAGGTGCTTTTTTCGCCAACAGCAGTTGTTGCTACGTATATGGCTCCATGTTGGACTATAGTTCCACTGTAGACCTCTGCGCCTTTTGATTTTTCAGCAGGTACTGATTCACCTGTTACTGAGGCTTGATTGATAGATGCATATCCTTTCTCGATGATGCCATCGACAGGAATCTTTGCGCCTGGCTTAACTAGGACTATTTCTCCGATTTGTACTTCTTCAGGTTTAACTTGACTCTCTTGTCCATCTCTTAGCACTATGGCTGTTTGTGGTTGGCCTTCGAGGAGTTTTTGTATGGATTTGGAGCTTTGTCCCTGGGCATAATCTTCGAGCATTTCTCCGCCTATGAGCATAAGTGCTACCATGGTTGCTGGGAAATATTCTCCACTTATAATTGATGATAGTATGGCTATAGTTGCCAAGGCATCCATGCTAAAGACTCGATTGCGAAGTGACTTAGCGGCGCCATATCCAATGGTGCATAAGGCCATGACTGCTGCGGTAATTTGCATGTAGAAAACTATTGGTGCGGGTAGGATTTCGAAAACTGCTGTTAGCCAGCCTGCTAAACCCAGTATTGTAAAAATAGTTAGGAGCGCTTGTTTTGGTGTCATTGGGGTTCCTTTTTGGTTAGATGAGTTTGGATAGGGCATCTTTTAGTTCTTGGAGGGTTTGTTCTGTTTCGCCTGAGGTGGCTGCTTGTTTTAGGCAGGTTTCTACGTGGTCTTCGAGTACTATGCGGGCGGCTTTGTTTAGTGCGGCTCGTATGGCGATGAATTGTAGGAGAATTTCTGGGCAGGCTTTGTCTTCTTCAACCATTTTTTTGAGGCCGCGGACGTGACCTTCGATTCTGGATAGGCGATCTGATACTTCTTTTCTTTTTTTATGCTGGGCGTGTATATCCCATCCCTCCCGAGGGGATAGGTGTGTTGTGTAGCTATTAATCTTTCTCTTTGTGACTGTTAGTGTTTGGTGTTTTAGCATTAAACCAGGCTTTATTTGGGTGTTGCAACTGCTGTTTTGGTTGAGGGTTGTGGTTTTGTTTGTGTTTTGGTTATATTTGTCAACTTGAGTTTATCAACTAATTATTAACTTATATTAAATAATGGTTTATATGGTTTATTGGTTATCCTTTACCCGGTAGAAAATAAGGAAATGCAATACCAAAACAAAATAGTTTACCCCTTCAGCGCTATTGTCGGCCAAGACAAAATGAAACTAGCGCTGATTCTAAATGTAATCAACCCAAAAATAGGCGGTGTCCTTCTAAGAGGCGAAAAAGGCACCGGCAAATCCTTAACTGTACGCGCCCTAGCAAACCTCCTGCCTGAAGTCGAGGTCATTACTAACTGTCCCTTCCATTGCGATCCAAAAAACCTCAAAGACCTCTGTGACGCATGCGCATCAAAAAATGCAACCAATACCAAATTACCCACCACCAAACGAGTCGTCTCTGTGGTCGAGTTGCCCGTTGGCGCTACAGAAGACCGCCTAGTTGGCACGATTGACATTGAAAAAGCCATAAAAACCGGTGAGAAACACTTCGACCCCGGAATTCTAGCCCAAGCTAACCGCAACCTCCTATACATCGACGAAGTCAATTTACTCGATGACCATTTAGTCGATGTCTTACTTGATGTAGCCGCAATGGGCGTAAACTTTGTTGAACGTGAAGGAGTCTCCTTTAGTCACCCCTCACATTTTGTCCTAATCGGAACAATGAACCCCGAAGAAGGTGAACTGCGCCCCCAACTCCTAGACCGCTTTGCCCTCTCAGTCGAAGTCAAAGGCATACCCTACAGAGAAGCCCGCGCAGAAATAATACGCCGCCGCATTGCATTTGAAAGCAACCCCTCTTCCTTTGTTGCCTCCACCACAGATAGCCAAGAAAGTATACGTCAAAAAATTCTATCCGCAACAGTACTTCTGCCAAAAGTAACCTTGAGCTCCGAACTACTTGATTTAATAACCCAAATTTGTACCGACTTTGCAGTGGATGGCCATCGTGCAGACATAGTTATGTACAAAACAGCCTGCACCATAGCTGCCTACAATGGACGCATAGAAGTTACCGAAGAAGACATAAAAGAAGCGGCCGAACTTGTGCTTCCCCATCGACAGCGACGCCAACCATTTGAAGAACCAAAAATGGAACAACAACAAATCAATGACAGCATCCAAAACTGGAATAATAACAAGCAAACTCAGCCACAAAATAACGATGGTGCTTCAAACAGTGATCCATCAGATAATGATTCATCAAACAATGATGCACCAGACAAACAAGATAAGCAAAATAACCCCGATGAACCCACAAAAGAACAGCTTTTCCAAGCCGATGAACCCTACACCGTAAAACCCCTATCGGCGCCTGTTCTTGATGAAATCGAGCGGCATGGATCAGGTCGCCGTTCAAAGATAATCAGTGATTCTAAACGTGGTCACTATGTTGCAAGTATGCTTCCTCGAGGTAAAGTTACTGATCTGGCTTTCGATGCAACTTTTCGAGCCGCCGCTCCATTCCAGAAGCGACGAAAAGAAGTTGCTGACGGCCCACAGAATGCCCTTCTAATCGAGCGCTGTGATATGCGAGAAAAAATTCGAGAAACAAAGATGGGCAATCTGATTATGTTTGTAGTCGATGCTAGCGGCTCTATGGCTGCCGAGGAACGTATGAGCGCAACTAAGGGTGCAGTTCTTTCACTTTTATTAGATGCCTATCAACGTAGAGATCGTGTAGGTATGGTCGTTTTCCGTAAAAACTCGGCAGAACTTGTTCTTCCGCCAACCAACAGTGTCGAGCTGGCCCAAAAACACTTAACCAATTTGCCAACTGGTGGCCGTACGCCCTTAGCTCATGGATTAAAACTCGGTCTAGGTGCTGTGGTCTCTTCCATTCGAACTGATGACATCCCTTTATTGGTACTAGTTTCAGACGGACGAGCAAACGTTAATCTCTACGGCGGCGACCCCGTTGAAGAAGCTAAAAATATTGCCTACGAAATTGCCTCCAAAGGTATACAATCAATCACTATAGATACCGAACAGGGCTTTCTTAACTTTGGATTAGTTAAACAGATTTCTGAAACTATGGGTAGCAAATATTTACGTTTAGACGAATTACGTGCCGCCCCTATAGCTTCTGCTGTTAGAACTCAACTAATTTCTGATCTCTCAAATATATCTACCAATAACTGACTGGAGGTAAAAAATTGAAAAAACCATCCGCTCTATGTTTGACAACATCTGCATTAGACTTGTCTGCATTGACTTATGGTATACCTGTCTGTTTTTTTACAACCGGATCCTCAGCACGGTTCTATCTATCTTCTTTACATGCCTCAATACACCAAACTCAAACACCTCTGACCAAAGCTATGGAATTAACCTCAGTAGGGCTGTTTGAGTATCCATGACTACGACAGCTGAGCTAAAAAAACTATACGGTAAAGGCAAAAAGAAAAAAATTCTTGTAATAATTTCTCTATTTTTAGCCCTAATGGCCACAGCCTTGTTCTCCCTTAGTTTTGGGGCTTCTTCTCCAGGCATAACTGAAGCCTTGAATGTCATAGTTTACAAAACTTTTCCTTTCCTCAACATCACACCCCCATCCGCTCTTGCTGAGACGATAATTTGGACTATCCGCTTACCCCGAATTGTTATGGCCATAATAGCAGGGGCTGGTTTGGCTGTTGCTGGCGCAACGATGCAAGGAATTCTGCGGAATCCTCTTGTTTCCTCTTATGTTTTGGGCATTTCTTCCGCGGCAGGGTTTGGTGCTGCCTTAGCTATAGTTTTTGGGATAAGTATTGCAACTTTGGGTGGATACCTTGTAATCGGTAACGCCTTTGTTTTTTGTTTACTGGCTATGGTTATCGTTTATTTTGTTGCACGTATACGCGGCATGGGTTCAGAGTCAGTGATATTGGCTGGTGTGGCCGTTGGTTTTCTTTTCTCTGCTCTGCTTTCCTTAGTACAATATATCTCTCCTGAACGAAACGCGGTTCAAGCCATTGTTTTTTGGCTCATGGGCGGACTCTATACGTCATCTTGGCAAAACATTTTGATTTGTTTACCCATTGTTGCAGTTGCAGTCATACTTATGATGTTTCAAGCGTGGAACATCAATATCTTAAGCATGGGCGAAGAAGTTGCTGTTAGTTTAGGCGTTAATTCTAAACGTGTTCTATCGTTTAACATGGTTTTGGAGACAATCGCCACTGCAAGCATAATAGCCTTCACAGGTATCATTGGTTTTGTAGATTTGATTGCTCCCCACATTGCCCGAATGTTGATTGGCAACGATTACCGCTACCTAATACCCTGTAGCATGCTTTTGGGCGCTTTTATGCTTCTTGCCGCAGATACCGTGGGACGACTGATTATAATGCCAACTGAACTTCCAGTAGGCATTGTAACTGCATTGCTCGGCGTTCCGTTTTTCATATATCTGTTAATATCTAAAAGGAGATGTAGTTTCAATTGAAAATGAATGTAAACAATCTTTCATTTAACTATGCCGGCGTTCCAATTCTAAACGATGTAGAATTCAACGTCGGCTTAGGCGAGTTAGTGGCTATTGTTGGTCCTAACGGTTCAGGAAAAAGTACTTTACTGAAGTGCATCAACCGAATTTTGAAACCTAAACAAAATAGTGTACTTATAAATGGTGTAGATAGCGGCAGACTATCTGTTAAGGAGCTATCTATGATGATGGGATATGTCCCTCAGACATCTGTTAGCGCTTTTCCTTTTACAGTATTTGATGTGGTGATGATGGGACGAAAACCCTATATCCACTGGAGCATAGGCGAGCGCGATAGCGAAATTGTTGCTTTAATGTTAGATTTTTTGGGTATTGGCCATTTAGCTCTGCGCCATTTCTCTGAACTTAGCGGAGGGGAACAACAAAAAGTCATTATTGCACGGGCTCTTGCACAACAACCTGAAATTTTGTTGCTTGATGAGCCTACAAGCTCTTTAGACATTCGCCATCAACTCGAAATCCTCTGTATTCTCCGCGGTCTTGCTCAAAGCGGAGGCCGTTCTGTTGTTGTAACTCTACATGATCTAAATTTGGCCAGTCGATTTTCTGATCGAATAATCATGCTCAAAAAAGGATGCGTTTTTGCAATAGGCAGTCCTAAAGAAGTGATAACTTCTCAAAATATTAAAACTGTCTATGGAATTTGTGCGGATGTATCAGCTTCAGTTATGGGCCGGCCCGTAGTTACACCTCTTGTTGATGATTTTGGAGATTTTACTTCTCGCGCAGCTGTTTTATTTGAAACAAAACTCCCCGAGTTGAAAACATGAAACCACTCAAAGTAGCCCTTGCAACCACAATCCCAACAGATATCCTCCCCGCGATAGCGGCAGCAAAAACAATAAACACAAAAAACCCAAATACTCTTGAGTTATGCCTACGTTCAGGTGGCGATTTCCGAGATTTTGGCACTTTAGATGCTTTCATCAACTTTTCTAAAACAGCCCATGTGGTCATCGTACACTTAATGGGCGATTTGCCAGACTTTGATAAAATAGTTGAAGCCTTAAAACCTCTAAAAATACCCCTCATGGTTTCTGCACCATTCTTTGGAGGCAAAGAACAAACTAAATACACAACCGTACAAACCGAAGACAAGCAAAAAATATATTTCTACCTAAACTATGGCGGCAAAAAAAACTTTGAAAACCTCTTCTACTACCTTACAAACCGATTCACAGGCACCAACTATGAATTTGAAGCTCCAACTAAACCCCTCTGGGAAGGCATCTACCATCCAAGCTTTGATACTGTTCCTACCTTAGAGGAATATCTAACAAAAAAAATTGATACTAACCGCCTAACTGTGGGGCTGTGGTTCCATCAAAGTAACTGGCAGGGCGAAACAACAACTTTTATCGATAATATAATCACTGAAATTGAAACTCAAAACGCTAATGTACTGCCCGTATTTTTCAGTGGCTCAAAAAATGAAAAACTAGGCACGAACGGGTTAGACTGGGTGGTTGATAATTACTTCTTAAACGAGAATGGCCAGTCGCGTGTAGATGTTGTAATCAGCTTGATTTCTTTTTCACTCTCAACTTGCCTCTCGGGTGTCGACGCAACCGCTACACTAAAAAAACTAGGCGTTCCAATTATCAAAGCTATACTCTCATGCAATACCTTTGAGGAGTGGCATGACAGCATGCAGGGCCTAAACATTATGGATATTCCTGCAAATGTTGCTATGCCCGAATTTGACGGCGCATTAATTACAGTGCCCGTCGCCACTATGAATTGCCGTCAAACTAATCCCACAACGGGCGCACGATTGATTACCTTTGAAGTTATTGTAGAACGAACTAGAAAAACGGTTAGTTTGGCTCTAAATTGGGGCCGGTTACGGAGGTTGTCTAATAGCCAAAAGAAGGTGGCTATTATTTTTCACAATTATCCACCCAGAAATGACACGATTGGCCATGCATTTGGATTGGATTCTTCGGCTTCGGTTATGAATATCCTTCAGGGGTTAAAGGCGCAGGGGTATGTTTTGGATGCGTTGCCTGAGAGCAGTCAAAAACTTATGGATACTATTGTTGCGGGGTTGACTAATGATCGCCGATGGGCTAGTCCTCAGGAGTTGAGTGAGCGTGCTTTAGACCGGATTTCTCTTGAGCAGTATGAGGTGTGGTTTGGCGGGTTGTCTTCTGGGGTTGCTGTTAAGATGGAGAAGGATTGGGAGAAACGTCCTGGAAAACTCTTCACTTATAATGGTGAGTTTTTGGTTGCTGGTATACAAAATGGTAATGTTTTTATTGGTTTGCAGCCTCCGCGTGGGTATTTAGAGACTTCGGCGAGTATTTATCATAGTCCTGATTTGTCTATGCCGCATCATTATCTTGCTTATTATCGTTGGGTGCGTGATGTTTTTGGTGCTCATGTTATTATGCACATAGGCACCCACGGTTCATTAGAATGGCTACCGGGAAAATCGGTGGGGCTGTCTGATGCGTGTTTTCCTGACATAGTTATCTCTGATTTGCCAAACATTTACCCCTATACTATAACTAATCCCGGTGAAGGTACTCAAGCTAAGCGCCGAAGCTACTGCTGTATAATCGAATATTTGGTACCTGTTATGCATAATGCGGATTCTTATGATGAGCTTGCAAAAATTGAGGTACAACTTCAAGAATACTACCACGCTAAAACCGCTGATCCTGACAAATTATCTGTTTTACGTAATCTAATCTGGGAAAATGTGATTGCTGCTAAACTTGACAAAGACCTAAACCTCACTCAAGATACTGCCTTTACCTCATTTGATGATTTTCTAGAGCAACTCCATGCATACATTAATGAGCTATCAGATGCCCAAATCCGTGATGGACTCCATATTTTAGGAGAAGCACCCAAAGATTTGCGCCTAGACAAATTCCTTGTCACATTGACGCGTCTTGCTAATGGTGAGGTGCCTTCGCTTAGGCAGTCTATTGCTGAGTTGTTGGGTTTTGATTATGAGTTTCTTTTGGCGCATCGTGGCAGGCTGGGAAGTGATGGTAAAACTAATGGTGATCATCTAAATGAGATTGGTGCGCTTTCTCTTGAGCTTATTCAAAAATATCACTCAACTAATTTCAACAAAGAACAAATCCCTGCCCTAACAAAAGAAGTGTTAGGCGAAAGTAACCCCAAAATAGACCATTGCCTCTGCTATATCAGTGATTTTCTTGTTCCTGCACTTGCATCAACAACTGATGAACTAACCTACACCATCTCTGGCTGTCAAGGCAACTACATACCCCCCGGACCCTCCGGCTCTATAACCCGCGGCATGGCCGATATTTTACCAACCGGACGAAACTTTTACTCCCTTGACCCGCGTATGGTTCCAACGGCGGCTTCTTGGGAAGTTGGCGTTTCTATGGCTGATGTGTTGCTTGAACGTTACCTAAAAGATGAGGGTAAATACCCTGAATCTGTGGGTATTGTTATCTGGGCAACCGATACCATGAAAACCAAAGGTGATGACATCGCCGAGATTCTCTATTTATTGGGTGTCAAACCGGTTTGGGAACGTTCTAGTGGTCGAGTTATTGGCGTAGAAGCTATTCCTTTGGATGTGCTTAAGCGTCCTCGTATCGATGTAACTATGCGCATCAGTGGATTATTCCGAGACACCTTCCCAGTTGTAGTTAATCTTCTCGATACCGCTGTTGAATTGGTTGCTGGACTAAACGAGCCGCATGATCAAAACTTTATAGCCAAACATGTAGAAACCGACGTCACCGAAAAAACCGACCAAGGTATTGACACCATAAAAGCACGAGAGGAAGCCTGTTACCGCATTTTTGGTGACCAACCCGGAGGATATGGTTGTGGTGTAAGTGAAGTTATAGATTCTAAAAACTGGAAAGATCAAACTGATCTAAGCGACATCTACATTAACTGGGGCAGTTATGCCTACACCCGTAAAACCTACGGAGTACAAACGCCTGAGCAGTTTAAGCGGTGCCTAAAAAAAATCAATGTCACCGTCAAAAATCAAGATTCCCGGGAATATGATATCTTGGACGGTGATGACTGGTATGACTCCCACGGTGGTATGATAACTGCCATTAAAGTCGTAGGCGGTAAGGCACCCCGTTCGTATTGCGGCGATAGCTCTGATCCTAATCGAGTAAAAGTTCGAAGCACTGCAGAGGAAACCTGCCTTGTTTTCCGTTCAAGACTTCTTAACCCAAAATATATCGAGGGTATGAAACGCCACGGCTATCAGGGTGCTGCTGATTTGTCTAGGAATGTGGATTTTGTTTTTGGTTGGGATGCTACGGTTGAGGTTGTTGAGGATTGGATGTATGAGGGGTTGGCTCAGAAGTATGTTTTTGATGGTGGTATGCAGCAGTGGCTTAAAGATGTGAATCCTTATGCTTTGCAGAATATGGTTGAGCGGTTTTTGGAGGCTATTGAGCGTGGTTTGTGGCAGGCTTCTGATGAGATGAAAAAAGATTTGCAAAAACTCTACTTAAACATAGAGAGTCTGCTCGAAGACACTAATGAAAAGTAACAAAACAATGGAGAAAAAAACAAAAATGAGTAAATGTATCGAAGGTATAAAAGAAACCCCTATAGATCTTCAATTCAAAGAAGCAACCGCTCGAGTTGTTTATCAGCAATACGAAGATGTATTGCTCAACTTGACGCTTGTCTCTTTTAATGAACTGCGCACTGTACTATCAACCATGGATGGATTACAAAAAGTCCGCAACGTAGGTAATGTGTATGTTCCCGATCCTTTGTCAAAGCGCCATATGACTCTGCAGAGTTATGACCAATTTACGCAGAATTTACCTATCACTTTGGGTCTTTGTCATAGCGACTTTATTTTTCTAAGTACCGGTGTAAATATGGAGTGTGTGGCAGTATGCGAAAAGATCTATGGTGATTTCCATGTTTGTTGCATTGCAACTGGTGGCGCTCGTGATAATGCTCTGCGTATGGGTGTAGATGCTGGTAACTGGGTTGAAAATAAAACTCAGATGCAGTTGTCCTCAGGTACCATAAATATTATTTTGTTAACTAATGCGACTTTAACTTGTGGTGCTATGGCTAGAGCGATTATGACTGCTACTGAGGCTAAGTCTGCGGCATTGCAGGATCTTGGTTATATGAGTACATTTTTGCCTCAACTACAAGCTACTGGTACAGGAACTGATAGTATGATTGTTGTTTCCGGTGTAAACCCGGATGTAGTGGTAAAGCATACTGGCGGTCATACCAAGATGGGTGAGTTGATTGGGTTTACTGCCAAGACAGCTGTCACAGAAGCATTGAAAAAATTTGACAATATGTGAGGGTAGTGTTTGCAAGACTATATCTACACCGAAAATCTCTGCAAGAATTATGGTTCTGTTACGGCGATAAATAATTTGAATTTGAATGTCCGTGCTGGAGAGATCTTTGGATTTTTAGGGCCCAATGGTGCGGGGAAGACCACAACTATTCGCGTCCTAACAACTCTAACCCGTCCAACTTCGGGATACGTCTCTGTTGGCGGCTATGATATACACGATGAAATTGACAAAGTAAAAAAAGTGATTGGCGTTGTTCAACAACATTTGAGTTTAGACCGTGATTTGACTGTTCGAGAAAACATGGAATTTCATGCACGTATACAGCATTTAAGTTCCTCTAAACGTAAGCAACGTATTACTGAACTGTTAGAGTATGTCGAGCTTACCGAATATGCTGATAAAATGATTGACACGCTCTCAGGTGGAATGAAAAAGAAAGCATCTATTGTTTGCAGTCTTCTTCATGAGCCTAAATTGTTATTTTTAGATGAACCTACTGTTGGGTTAGATGCTCAGGCTAGACGACGCTTGTGGGACTTGGTACGCCGCTTAAACAAAGATGGCACCACAATTTTCCTCACCACACACTACATCGAGGAAGCAGAAGTTTTGTGTGATCGCGTTGGAATTATGCATCATGGCCAATTAATTGTAGTGGATGAGCCTGCTAATCTTCGTGAAAAAGTCGGATCCATAGTTGTTGAAACTCTTGTAGATAATAAAGATACACATTACCAGTTTTTTGCTAACCGCGAGGTAGCAACCAATTATGTTAAAAATTTACCCTCAGAAGTGAAAACCGTGATTATCCGTGAATCAAATTTGGAAGATGTCTTTATTGAGCAAACAGGCGAAAAAGTAGGTGACCCATAATGTCTGCTCTTGGTGATATCTATTCAGTTTTCTGGGTCGACTTACGCAATATGCGTCGTCATTGGAAAGCTACTATAGCTACAAGTCTTGTGCTTCCCTTGCTTTATTTGGTCGCTTTTGGCTATGGTTTGGGACGAGGGGTAAACGTGGGTGATCTTGATTATCTTTCCTTTGTTATTCCAGGTATTGTTGGATTAACCGCGTTTTCAACTAGCTTTAATGGTGCGGCATCAAAACTGCATGTGGACAAATTTTTCTATAAAAGCTTTGATGAACTCTTGATGTCTCCTGTACGTTCACATTCGATTATTATAGGTAAATCTCTGATCGGTGTAGTGAGAGGCTTCATTAGTGCTATTGCCATATATTTGGTAGGTTTGATTCTTGCACCAACGTTACTGATTAGTCCAATATTCTTTTTGATGCTACTGCTATCCTGCTTTGTGTTTTCTTTATTTGGTGTACTCATAGCATTAGTTGTCCATACACACCATGGAATGGGCAACTTTACTACTCTGGTGATTTTACCTATGACTTTTCTGTGCGGTACCTTTTTTTCACTGGACCAATTACCTGCTGTAGCTAAGGCGGTATTGTATTTCCTGCCGCTAACTCACTCCGCTAATCTTTTACGTGCAACTGTATTGGGTTTGTCTTTTCCTTGGTTGTCCTTTGCGGGTCTTTTGATCTTTGGAGTGGTCTTCTTTATTGGCTGTATGGTTTCTTTAAAGAGATCAAGTGTGTGAGCAGGTTAGTCAAGTAAGGCTAACCTCCTCCTATTTTGTTTACTTTCTTTTTTTGTTGTTTTTTAGGGTTGTATTTGGCTTGACTTATTCAACCTAATATTAACTTGAGTTAAATTAAACCTTATTAGTGATTTAGTTGCTATCCAGTTAATAGGAGTAACTAAAATGCAAAACAACTTTGTCTTTTCTTTATTGTCGCTTTGTCCGCTGACCAAGAGCAAACCTCTGATAAATCGCGAGATGTTAACCCAAAAAAACTATGCTAAGGACGCGGATTTCAATGAATAAAAAATTTGTAATACTTGGTGTTGTTCTTGTAGTAATCATCTGCGTTTTGTGTGCTGGTGTATATACTCTGACATCTCCAAACACCTCGCCTTCACTAGATGCTGTCACAGTTATTGATGCCACCGGAGCAGAAGTAACTGTGCCCTATCCGGTGAATCGTATAGTTTGCCTTTCTGCAGTTGAAACAGTTTATGCACTAGGTGCTGGAGACAAAATAGTTGCTATAACTGGCATGTTGACTACTGATATTAAAGAGGTTCTTCCTTCACACATCTTGGATCTGCCAATTGTAGGCGATACAGACAGTGCACCTAATATCGAGAAAATAATCGAGCTGAGCCCTGACTTGATACTTGCCAGCGAAAGATTATCTGATGAAAATCGAAAAATGTTTGAAAATGCTGGTATTGCGGTAATCGAGGACTCATCAACAGGCAATAGACGAAACCAATACATCACAAATCTGGGATTAATCCTAAACGCAGAACAAAGAGCCGCTGATATTCTTAGTTACGAAGCATACTATTGGAATTTAGTCACTGAACGTGTAGCAAACCTGCCGCGAAACGAAAAACCGCTAGTCTACTTCGAATGGTACACTGAATGGTTCAGTACAGGTCCAGATGGTTCATATGCAAAACTAATCGAAGCGGCAGGCGGAATAAATCTCGGTGAAAACGCCACAGTTACAAATCCCCAACTAAACGCTGAATTGATAATTGAGCAAAGCCCTGACATTGTAATTCGTATGTTAGACTACACATCTGGTGAAACTTTGGATGCTTTCCAGAAGCTACATAATCAAGTGCTGAGTCGCCCTGGTTTGAGCAATTTGAAAGCCGTCAAAAACAATCAGGTTTACGTCATTAAAAGTACTTTACTGGTCGATCGTGATCTAGTGGGTTTGCTGTATTTTGCAAAATGGTTTGGTCCTGATTTATTTGTGGATATGGACCCTGAAGCTGTGCATGCAGAGATGGTGGAAAAATACTTTGGAACCACCATTTCAGGTGTCTATGTCTATCCATAAATTGTTTGCATAACCTATTCCTTCTTTTTTATTATTTTTTATAACTGTTTTTAATCAACTTGGATTAAACTTTAATTAAACTGAGGTTTATTAGCTCGGTGGCTGGATAATCCCCGTATAATGGTGGTCATACAATGAAACAATTAAATTACATCACCTTACACAAGATTCGCGTTAACTCTCGAATAAACCCTATACGAGCAACCCCCAAACTCCAAACAAACACACAAACAACTGCTAAAGGATTTAAGTTCCTATACCTGCTTATCGCTGTCATACTTATCATCGCCTCAACATACGTCGTCTACAGCCTGCTCTCCAATCCCGACACATCATCTTCCCCCTCGCCCTCACCCATGTCTCCCACTCCTTCCTTGCCAACCGCCACAACCACACCGCCTACCGTTACGGCTTCCTCATCTGATAAAACAACTCTCTCCACAAATACGCCCACACCAACTCCTGAACCCAAAAGCATCACTGTGATCGACGGCTTAGGCAGAAGTGTAACAATTAAACAACCCATTAACCGCATCGTTAGCATCAACTATGGTCTCACTGAAATCATCTGCGCCCTAGGTTGCCAAAACCTCATCGTTGGACGCGACGAATTATCTATAACTCCCCCCTCCGTTACCTCAATTCCCGTAGTTGCCTCATCATCAAATGACCCAAACCTGGAGTTATTGCTGGAATCTAAACCTGATCTGATCCTTGCAGACTCGATGATACGTACAAAAACACAGGTGCTGGCTATGATAGAAGATGCCGGTATCCCTATCTATATTGAGAGCACTGGCAACTTTTCACGCATCCTAGACTGCATACAATACATGGGCCGTATCTTAAACAAAGAACAAACAGCAAGTGAATTACACGATTTCTTAACCCGTTATCAAACCCTTGCTGCTGATCGCATTGCAAACGTATCACCAAACCAACGGCCCCGCGTTTATGTTGAATGGACAAATCCGTGGTATACAGCCACTCACACCTCAATTGTTGGTTTGATGACTGCTTCAGGGGGAATAAACATCGCTGAAGGCGGCCTAGGCACAATAACCATGGGTGATATAACCCTGAATATGTGGCAGAATCCAACCCCGATATTATCCTAAAAGTTGTGAGCGGCACAAACTATGGCGTTGGCCCGCTTAAAGCACAACGCGATGACGTTCTTGGTAGATCACTTTTGAGTGAAACAAACGCTGTCAAAAACCAAAAAGTCTACACATACTACAACATAATCACCCAAGGCATACGCTACCCCATCGGTTTGCTGTATTGTGAAAAATGGCTCTACCTGATTTGCTCTCAGACATCGACCCAGCCGCTGTGCAAGCTGAACTCTATCAGAAATTCTTTGGCATAACCTTGGAAGGCGTGTTTGTATATCCATGAGTAGCGTTGCCGACCTAAAACAGCTCTATAAAAAGGACAAGAAACGCAAAACTCTTGGTTTACTCTCCATTTTTATTTTCATAATTGTGGCTGTTGTGGTTTCGATTAGTTTTGGTGCTGGTTCACCTGGCTTTAGTGAAGCTGCGAATGTCGTTTTGTCTAACTTTTTCCTTTCCTAAATATTGCCCCTGAACCCATGTTGACTCAAAAAATAATTCTGGATTTGCGCCTTCCGCGTATTGTTCTTGCTTTAATTGCTGGTGCTGGTCTTGCCGCTTCAGGTGCAACAATGCAGGGTGTTTTGCGAAATCCTTTGGTTTCCTCCTATATTTTGGGTATTTCTGCGGCTGCCGGGTTTGGTGTTGCTTTGGCTATCGTTTTTGGTATAGGTGTTATAACTTCTGTCACTGGTTCTCTTGTTATCATTAATGCTTTTGTGTTTAGTATGCTTGCTATTTTGTTGGTATATGGTATTGCTCGTTTGCGCAGTATGAACACTGAAACCGTAATTTTGGGTGGTGTTGCTGTGGGATATTTGTTTTCGGCGTTGTTGTCTTTGATTCAATATATTGCGCCCGAACATCAGGCGGTGCGATCCGTTGTTTTCTGGCTCATGGGGGGACTTAACACTGCAACCTGGAATAGTATCATGTTTGTTCTGCCGGTGGTTGTGTTAACGTTTGTTTTTATGTTTTCGCAGTCTTGGAATATCAATGTCTTGAGTATGGGTGAAGATGTGGCAAAGAGTTTGGGTGTTAATTCTAAACGTATTTTGACAATAACTATGGTGCTGGAAGCCTTGGCAACCGCGGCTATAATAGCCTTTACCGGTGTAATTGGGTTTATCTGTTTAATCTCGCCGCATATTGCTCGATCATTTATTGGTAATGATCATAGGTTTCTTATTCCGGGTAGTGCTTTAGTTGGTGCTGGTTTACTTTTGTGTTCTGATACAGTAGCTCGGCTTGTGCTTGCCCCCACAGAACTTCCTGTCGGTATTATAACCTCGTTATTGAGTGTTCCTTTCTTTATCTATATACTTTTGACCCGAAGGAAGCAAAATTGACGTTGAAACTCAATGCGCTTCTACCTATCCCTTTTCTCATGAATTTGTGTTTAGTGGTTGTTGTTTTTTGTTTGTAGTCATTGCTGTTGGTTGTGGCGAAACTTTAGTTGATCAACTAGAGATTAATGGAGATTAACTTAAGGTTTATTAGGTTTTTAGTTGTTTTAGCGTTTAAACTTAACAGTTGGAGAGGCTTATGCAAAAAACAAAGTTATGGTTAATTATGGCAATACTTCTTGCAGTGATTGTAGTTTCAGCGGCTGTGGTATTTCTATATGCAGACCCGCAAAACAACGGTAGTGATGGTAAATCCGTAACTGTAATTGATGATGATGGCACTGAAGTAACTATTAGCTCAGTTCCTCAGCGTATTGTCTCTTTAGCACCCAGTATTACTGAGGTTTTGTTTGCTGTTGGTGCGGGTGATCAAGTTGTCGGTGTTACAGATTTTTGTGATTACCCATACGATTTTGTCGAATGGATTGCAGAGGGTAAAATGAGTTCTATTGGCAGTTATTGGCAACCTGCAATAGAGCCCATAATTGCACTAGAACCTGACTTGATTATTGCAAGTGGAGGCGGTGCAAGTGATGAAGCGGCAAGCAAACTGCGCAATATGGGCTATACTGTAATAGTGTTAAACCCTCAAACTATCAAGGATGTATTGGGTAACCTTGTTATCGTCGGTAAAGCAACCGGCCATGCTGATGAAGCCGCAGCAATAGTAGCTGATCTCACTACCAGCATCGATAATATAACAAATAAAGTTGCAGGCATAACTGATAAGCCCAAAGTTTACGTCGAAATATCTGATGACCCCTTAATGTCTGTGGGTCCAACCAGTTATATAAGCGATCTTGTTGCCTTAGCTGGCGGTGTGAGTATCTTTGATGACGCTGCAACCGCTTATCCAGTGATTGGCTCTGAAGCTGTTATAGCTAAAAATCCTGATATAATCCTCTCAAGCTATACCGCACTTAACAGTTTTAAGAATCGTCCTGGGTGGTCAAGTATTACTGCAGTTGCAAATACCCAAATCTATAACATAGGTCACGACAGCACCTTTTCGCGACCCGGACCACGGTCTATCAATGCTTTAGATGAGCTTTCCAAAATATTCCATCAGGAAATCTTTGACACTGCCTAAATCTTTCCCTTTCTTTTTTTAGAGGAGTCCACAAGGATGTTGAATAACCTTAAATCAATAATTGTAAAAAAATTAAATTCGCCTCAAAAAGCCAAAAACTGGCGTTTTATTGCTCTGGGGCTTTTTGGGCTATTGATATGTTCTATCATATTCTCCATAGGTGTAGGTTATGTCAACATTCCCGTTTCCAACATACTTGGTGTGTTTCTCGCCAATATCCCTGGACTTAACCGATTGGTTGATTTTCCAGTTTCACCCCTTGAAACCGCCCTGATTCTTCAAGTGCGCTTTCCAAGGGCTTTATGCGCCGCGCTTGTGGGCGCTGGCTTAGCTATTGCAGGTGCGGCTTATCAGGGTCTGTTTAGAAATCCAATGGCTGACCCCTATACAATCGGAGCCTCATCTGGAGCCGCTTTGGGTGCCACTACCTCTGTTATTCTCGGCGCCAGTATAACTGTATTGGGCATAAACACGATGCCGCTTTTTGCATTCGTAGGCTGTTTGTTAACAGTGTTTGGAGTATATGCCCTCTCAAGAGTAGGTAATAAAGTTCCAGTCCAAACTCTTCTTCTCTCAGGTATTGCTGTTAGTATTTTGTTTGGTGCAATTGTTAACGCTTATCATTCTCTGTTTCCTGATCAATTCCGTCAGACTTCTTTCTGGCTTATGGGTAGCTTCTCATATACAGAGTGGTCTGATTTTTGGAATGCTTTGCTCTTTATAGTCGTGGGTTCTGTGGTCATCTATATGTTTTCTCGTGACCTAAATCTGCTCGCACTTGGTGAATCTGAATCTACCCATTTAGGCGTAGATCTTGAAAGACTGAAGAAAATTCTCCTAGTAGCTAGTGCGTTTGTAACTGCGGCGGCTGTTTCAATTGGTGGATTAATTGCTTTTGTAGGTTTAATCATTCCCCACTTGGCCCGCTTGCTCTTTTCTCCTGACCACCGAATTCTAATAATCGCATCCGCTTTAATGGGTGCTACTTTTCTTGTGCTGTGTGACACTCTAGCACGAATTGTAATCGCCCCCTCAGAGTTGCCTGTTGGTGTAATAACTGCAGTTTGCGGCGGACCGTTTTTCCTCTATCTTATGCGAAGAAAGAAAAAAGTTGATGCTTCATAGGTGATAAACATGGTAGAATTAAAAGTTGACAATATTGATTGTTATTATGAGTCCACAAAAATAATTGAAAACATCAGCCTTCACACACAAACTGGACAGTTCGTAGGCATTCTTGGACCTAACGGGTCAGGGAAAACAACTCTGCTCAAAAGCATAAGTCATACCCTAAAACCCAAAGTAGGTACAATCATCCTAGGCGACCAAGATATCTATACAATGAAAGCTATTGATGTAGCTAAGCAAATGGCCGTTGTCTCCCAAGGATCTACTGTTGCATTTAGCTTTACTGCACTTGATGTGGTATTGATGGGCCGCTCACCGCATCTTTCCCGCTTTGCTATAGAGAGTGAAAAAGACGTAGCTATCGCCAAAAACGCAATGGCTTATACCGGAACCTTGCATCTCCAAGATCGTTTAATAACTGAATTAAGCGGCGGCGAACGCCAGCGTATCATTATAAGCCGAGCCTTAGCCCAAGAACCCCAAGTTCTACTCCTTGATGAACCCACTACCTTTCTTGATGTAGCTAATCAACTTGAAATAATGGATTTGCTCAAGCGGTTATGTGATGATAAAAAACTTGTAGTTGTAGGCGTATTTCATGATTTCAACCTTGCCGCCCGTTACTGTGACTCTTTAATACTGTTAAAAAACGGAAAAATAGTCGCTACCGGAAATACCGATATCCTAACAAGCGAAAATATTAAAACAATTTTTAACATAGACACCATTGTAAAGCAAAATTCCATGACAAAAACCCCCTACATTATTCCTCTCTCAATTAGCCACGCAGCACCCAAACGCAGTTTAACTGTTCATATAATCTGCGGGGCAGGAAGCGGCAGTTCACTTATGAAACAATTAATTGATGATGGCTACAACGTAACTGCGGGAGTATTAAACTTGCTAGATACCGACCAAGAAACCGCAAGCTTTCTAAAAATACCCATAACAACCGAAGCTCCCATGTCTCCAATCAGTGAAGTCGCTCACAATAATAACTTACAATTAATAAAAAAAGCAGATTTCGTAATCGTAACATCTTTCCCATACGGCTACGGCAACATTAAAAATCTAGACGCCGCCCTCTATGCGGTAGATCAGGGTATCCCTACTTTTATGATAGATGAATATGCATATCTAATCGGGTTGCAAGATTACACAAAAGGCCAAGCACAAGAAAAACTACAACTCCTCAAAAACAAAGGCATCACATCCGTTAAAGATGAACCCGCCCTCTTAGCCGCCCTTAATTGTTTAGCCAAAAAACATGCAGGCCACAAAACAATTGCCCCTCAACCAGTAACAACAGTGATAGCTGAGCTACCCGAGGAGGTTAGTCCTTGAAAAGTATTGCATTTTATGGCAAAGGCGGCATAGGCAAATCCACAACCATATCAAATGTTATCGCCGCACTGTCTTTGAAGGGTAAAAAAATCCTCCAAATAGGCTGCGACCCTAAACACGACTCAACACGTCTGCTCCTAGGAGGATTCACCCAAACAACCGTACTTGAACAACTAAACCGCACCGGCACAGTCTCCCTTGATACAGTGATGCTAACTGGCTATAACCAAGTAAAATGCATCGAAGCAGGAGGCCCTGAACCCGGCGTAGGCTGTGCTGGCAGAGGAATAATTCAAACACTCCAACTCCTAAAAGACCAAGGCCTAGACACCAACCAATTTGATTACGTCTTTTTCGACGTCTTAGGTGATGTTGTCTGTGGTGGTTTTGCTGTTCCAATGCGTGATGGCTACGCCGACGAAATATACATCGTATCATCAGGTGAAATAGCCTCCATCTATGCCGCCAACAACATAGCAAAAGGCTTACAAAGATTCACATCCACCCATGGAAAACTCGGCGGCATAATAGGCAACCAACGAGGAACAAACAATGAACTCCAAGTGCTAGAAGAATTCGCTAAAAAAATTGGCACCCAACTAATCGCCGCTATCCCACGAAGTGAACTTATTCCCCAAGCAGAACTGAACTCTAAAACCATCATGGAATTTGCACCCAACACTGAACTAGCCCATATCTACTCAGAAATCGCCAACCACATCGAACAACACTCAAACCCTGTAATACCAACCCCTCTCTCAGACACAGAACTCGAAGCCTTCATCTATGAATTCTGCTACAACACAAAACCCCAAACAACCCCTCCCCAACTTCCCAAAACCCCCCAAAACAATAACCCCCCAAAACAAACAACAAACCAAATCCCAACTAACTCTAAAAACATCATTCCAAACAAACCAAACATTCAAACCCCGACTCCAAAAGAACGCATACCCATATATGGATGCTCACTCACTGGCGCTTACAACATCATAAATCAAATTCAAGACGCAACCGCTCTTATGGATTCCCCCCAAGGCTGCGCCTACATCAGCTACTGTATACACCAAAAAGCCCCTCCCGACTTATACCCTCTGGATCTTCCCAATCTTCTCTGTACAAATATGCAAGAAACTGACGTGATATTTGGCGGCACAAAAAACATAGAAGACACCTTAATCTACATCAAAACAAAATTTCCCACCCAACCGATTTTTCTAATAACCTCCTGCACTGCAGGACTAATTGGAGATGACATTAACTCACTTATATCAAAATTAAACACCGATAACCAAAAAATACTCCACATTCCCTCCGACGGCGTAATGGGCGGCGACTTTTACTCAGGTATGCTTACTGCCTGCCAGTTAATCGCCGAACAATTCATAGATAAAACTATCAACCCAACCAATGACACCATAAACCTTATCAGCGAACAAAACCTCGCTACCACCGCTAACCCAAACTTCCAAACAATACAACACATCCTAACTGCTTTGGGCATAAAAATAAACTGCCGCTACATCAGACAAACCACCATAGACCAAATAAAAAACTTTAAAAAAGCAAAAATTAATTTGCCTGTAGCAAACGGACCCACCACCGATGCCCTCTGCGCATTTCTAGATAAGAACTTTGGAACCCAAACACTCCAAACCCCTGTGCCCATCGGATTTGAACAAACCGCCGAATTTACTCGTATAATCGCACAACAATTTGGCAAAGAAGCCTTAGCAGAAAAACTCATAACAGAAACCCAAACAAACTACAAAAAAGAGATCGAACAATTAAAACCCCATTTTACAGGAAAAAAAGCCCTAATCAACTCAAACGGAGCTAACATCGAATGGCTCCACTCCACCCTAACCGCTTTAGAGGTGGAAGTAAAACACATCAACGCCTTTAACATATTTGCCCCCGAAGAAAGAGCCCTGCCTAAACCTGAAGCAAACTATACAACAGACTACATAGAAGAAGCCATAAGTTTGAATCACCCAGATTTCGTTTTATCCGCCCGCCCTCTAATAACCACTGTTCCATGTGTCTCTTTTCCTGTACTTCCCCCCTATGGTTTTAACATTGGCTTAGACTATGCTAAAGCCCTTTGCTTAAAATTAAAAATCCCCTTTATCGAAGGCTGGCGATATGATGATGAATAATTCCTCAAAAGCTTCCCATAGACCCGACTCACTCATAGGCGCCATAGCTGCCTTTGAAGGCATTCAAGACGCCTGTACACTTCTAAACGGTCCCATAGGATGTAAGACATATCCTGCATACATGTCAAGCCTGATGACCTCACATCCCCAATCTGTTGATGTCAACTATTTTGCTGATTTTTATTTTGGCCAAACAAGAATCCCTTGCACCTACATAGATGAAACCGATTTCGTATATGGGAGTGAACCCAAAGTTACCCAAGCCCTAAAACAGCTCGAACAAAACAAACACGGACTCATAGGGGTCATCAATCATTCAGGTACCTCCATTATCGGTGATGACCTAACTCAAATCATCCAAAACGCAAACATTAAAACCCTATCTGTAGCCATCGACAGTACCGGCTTTACTGGAACATATGCCTCTGGATTTCAGGATGCGGTCATTAAAATTCTGGATCATATATTAATTAAACGTAATCAAAAAATTTCTCGTACCGTTAACATTATTGGCAGTACCATTTTTCATTATAACTGGGAAAATGACCTCACCGAAATTAAGCGGATGCTAAAACTTCTGGGTATCCACACAGTCTCTGTTATTTGTGCAGGCGAATCTATATCTAATCTGCAAAGAGCTAGTCAGGCTGAACTTAATCTAGTTCTCAACGAAGAATACGGTGACAAAATTGCTTCTTATCTAGAAAATAAGTGTGGCATTCCCCATATCGATTTAAATCTGCAGGCACCCTACGGTCTATCTGCCTCTGAAGCATGGTTTAAAGCAGTTGCCGACTTTTTTGATATCTCCAGTGAAACTATAACTCTTGAATCTAGTCGTGTTCGAAAGAAATGTTATCCAGCTCTTGCCCGAGTATCTTCTTTTACCAGTAGTCTTAGAGGTATGCCCTTTGCTGTTTTTGGTGATTCCTCCCAAGTTTATGCACTGACAACTTTTCTCTATGAATACTTGGGCATGTTACCGGTTGTTGTGGGAATTAAAGAATCAGGCCCCAAAAACTCTGAATCTATTAAAGCATATTTATCTCGTAATCTGCTAAATGCGCCTGTACTTGTTAACCCTGATCAGTATGAGTTAATGGATTATCTTAGAAAAACAACACCCAGCTTACTCTTAGGTAGTGGTATTGAAAAAAATATTTCTTTACTACTTCCAAGTCCGCCCCAATTTATCCCTATAACTTTTCCCTACCATGAAAGAGTTACCCTGACAACTCGTCCTTTAATGGGTTTTAATGGTGTTCTAACTCTTATTGAAGATATACTCAATGCAGTAAGGCATGTGAAATATTGGTGATTTGATTGTAAATTGATGCGTTTATTTTGTCAAGTGTTCTCTATCGTCTTTTTTAAATGTTGATTGGGTGTTTTCTGTTTGTTTTTGGTTGGGTGGTTTTTTGGTGTTTTGATGCTGGTGTTTGTTGTTTTTGTGTTTTGTTGTTTTGTATACCTTAAAGGTTATCAACTAAACATTAACTTAACTTGAACTAAAGTTTATATGCGTTGTTGGCTATTGACTGAAATGAGGGATAAGCCCAAGGCACATCGGTATCCCAAAATTGGGTGGACTCTCTCATGTGGTCGTGCGAAACCTGAATCTATCGTGGACCCGGTTACCCCCCGGGCAACCCACGTAGATTCATAAAGTTTTGATATTGTTGCTCTTTTGATCCTCATTTTTGATTTGGTTGCTTGTGTTGATGGCTGTTTGACAAATTCTGCTGTGGTGTGCAGAGTGCTGGTGGTGTTGCTGTGGGCTTTTTTTGTTATCTTTATTTCTTAACTTATAAAGATCAACTTTACATTAACTTAAATTGAACTAAAGTTTATATGTGCGGTTGGGTACCTCCCTAAATGGGGTGAGTAGATAGAAGCCTGAGTCACACCAAACTCAACGATCTATCATAGATTACCGCCAAGATCTCTGGAATCTATCGTGGGTTCCGTTTCCTGACTTGGTAAACAACCCGCGATAGATTATCCAACACCTATCCTGCCTTGAGGATACTTACTTTTGGTTAACTAATGCAAAGTATTTGTCAATTAGCTCTTAGAATGTTTCACTTGTAACACTCCCGCCAGTCTGTCGCTATCTGAAAAACTCTTGTGTGTATGTATACGGTGGCGTAGCCATACACTTGCCTATACACAAGTTTCTGCTAACGCTCAAGGTGTTCTATCTATTAAATTGACTACCCTTTGTTTTTGAGGTATATTTCTGCAGGTGTTAACTATTTTATTCCTTCATGCGGTCCAAGTCCACCTGTCTGGCCTTTGGGTTTTTCCTGCAACCCACTCCACCCTTGGTTTGATAGCGGTTCCATCAACGATAGAACAACTTTCCATCAACCCGTATCTGAGCACATATGTCAGTAACAGCCACTCTTTCCAGCCGCTTATTAACAATCTATATTTTGAGTTTTTCCCAAGCCCTCCAACAAAGAGCCATTCTTCTAACTTTAAAAAGTGTGGCCCATTTAAAAGATAGAACAAGACAAGCCCTAAGACGAAAAAACCTTAATTAGAGCCTTGTGACTCAAAGTAACATTGGGTTGGACTGGGTTTTTACCAGTCTTGATATCCCAATTAAATAGGTGAATTTTTTTTGAGAAAATTCTTAATAGTGTCTCTATTGTGTTTAACAATACTTCTAAGTCCAATAGTTACCGCAATCGTTTTAGGTGAACCTGCTGGAAATTGTATAAAGTTTCATGAGGTCTGGGATCCTGATGGGTCGGTCCGCAATTGGGTGCCTGGTAATCCCAAGGGTTACACTGAAGGTGAAACAGTTCCTTTTAGAGTAACAATTGACGGCGTTACAGAAGGGCAGACGCTATGGTTTATAGTAGAACTTGCCCTTAACACTTCTGATGCTTATGGCTTTACCTGTATAGAACCTTGGGATACAACTTTTTATCAAGATGGAATCAATATGACTCCACCACCATTTGACCATGCCTTAACAGGTAACATGGATGGATTCAACGCGGAAGGAGCCAAAATTGACACCGTTAACTTTCTTGGCTACAACGATGGATATCAAAGATGGAATGTAACCTTTACAATAACTGATGACACACAACCAGTTTACGTTGTATACGGCGGCCATTTAGCGGCCACTGGTGACCCTATCGCTTCTGGCGGTATAGTCCCTCAAGGTCAAGGTGCCTCTCACGGGAATGGCGTTTTCCAAGCAAGAGTAACGTCACCTGGAACTGGCGACAAAACTGTCAACATTAACCCTAATAATATAACTGAAAGGGCTGCTGTTGTATCATCAATCAATGTCGCTAAAGTAACGGTTCCCTCTGGATCTTCAACGCCATTTACCTTCATCACAACCGCTCCAATTGGAACTTTCACACTAACTGATACCTCCATACCCTGGAATAGTGGAAACTTGTTACCTGGAACCTACTATATCACCGAATTACCTGTCGCGGGTTGGAGTCTTTCAAGTATTATTGTGAATGATCCAAATGGGGGATCTACTGTGGATTTGGTAACCGGTACAGCAACTATCAACCTGCAAGCTAATAATCATGTAACTGTTGTTTTTGTTAATGTTGAGGAGGAGGCGCCTTTGTTTGGTTCTATTAGTGTTGTTAAGTCGACTTGTCCTGCTGGTTCTTCGGCTGTCTTTGATTTCGTTACTTCTGTTGTGCCTCCTGGGTTCTTTACGTTGTCTGATGG
>Ga0123354_10001255_pt1 | contig 30110 bp, 33 predicted proteins | sample TergutLab28metaG_2_FD_97872 | JGI IMG/M metagenome (GOLD analysis project Ga0123354, IMG submission 97872) | Labiotermes labralis P4 segment gut microbial communities from Petit-Saut dam, French Guiana - Lab288 P4 | ecosystem: Host-associated > Arthropoda: Insects > Digestive system > Gut ... | reverse complement strand
TTGTTGGAAGCACCCTTGGAATTCCGCTTCTCTTAAGCCCTTCAGCAGCGATGTCATTTCACTTTTAATCGTCGTTACATCACCCAAATTCCGCCCCCGCAGCGCCAATTTGCATTTGGGGAATCATAGATCCACAAATCGTCAGCTGTGATGACCCTTTCCAAGAATTCATCGCTTTCCTCTGAGGTTTTCCAGTCGGCGCAACACTACTTCCATCTCAACTTTTGCTCAGGAGTGAGCAGTTTCAGTACAATCTTGGCGCAAACCTTTTTCATGTCCAAATGTTCCGTCAAAATCGTGTGAATGGACGACTTTCCCAAACCAAGTTCTTCTGCTATCATTCTAACAGTCAATCGGCGGTCACTGAGCACGAGAGAACACACATGATCAATGTTTTCATTACCACTTGAGGTGGAGGGGCATCCTGACCTGGCATCGTCCTTGGGGTCTTCACGGCCTTCCCGAAAATGCTGGACCCACTTGAAAACAGTTCTTTCCTTTAGAGCACACTCTCCATAAACCTGTTGCAACATTTGATGGATTTCGGGGCCATTCTCGCCCAGTTTCACAAGAAACTTGATGTTAATTCGTTGTTCAAGCTTTTGATCATCTCCATTTTGACAATGCGCGAATACGCGTTCCACAAAAAACTAAAGCACGAAGTCTGTCCTTCTCCTACAGCGGTCTGGCTCCTACTGAAAGTCAACTGGGTCCTGCAGAGTGAGGAGTGCTGGGGGGGTGCGCCACCAGTTAACATCTCACTCCTCCTCTAACCTAATGCACGAACTTCTTGGACAGGCCACGTAAGATGGACGGAATTAACATTACCCAAACCCACCTACAACAGGTAAAATCATTTAAATATCTGGGATCAATTGTGAACGGAAATAACTCAATTGAGGTAGAAATAAAAGGAAGAATTTCCCTAGGAAACAAGTCATTTTATGCAAATCAAGAACTATTTAAAAGTAAATTATTGACTAAGAATTCTAAGCTACGTATGTATAAAACATTGGTGAGACCAGTGGTAACATACGCCTGTGGAATGTGGGTACTAAAAGAAAACATAAAAACCAAACTAAGGGTATTTGAGAGGAAGGTTCTAAGAAGAATCTATGGACCCACTAAGGAAAAGGATGGCACATGGCGGATTAAATCGAATGAAGAACAAAACAGACTGACTGGTAATAAAAACATCATAAACTGTATCAAAGCACAAAGATTAGCTTGGTTCGGACATGTACAACGTATGCCAGATAACAGCATGGTAAAAAAAAGTATATGAATGGTCGCCCGCACTAACAAGATCGCTAGGAAGACCAAAAAATAGATGGGAGGATGATGTAAAAAGCAAACTTAACAATGATGAAAATAACAAATTGGAAGGACTGCATCAGAGACCAGACCAAATGGAAGACACTCGTTGAGAAGGTCAAAACTTCTCTGAAGTTGTAGTGCCTCAAGAAGAAGAAGATGAATCTCATGTTCCATTGATGATAACTTGAGTGCCACTGCTGGGTGGAACAGCAAACTCTCAACTGACATATGTCGCAACATCTGCAAAACAATCGGGGAAAATGCTCTTTCCCCCTACCTACCAACCGTTATCCAGCTGCTACCCAGCTGCCTGTTACTAAAATAACATAGTTTTATGACCCAACATTCCATTCCACTAACTATATGCAAGACTGAACTACTGTGCAATATGCTTTCAAGACTTATGACACTTATGCATACATGGCTAATTAGGGTAACCTTGCTAGGTGGCAAAGTGTTTACACACAACTGTGACACAGAAAACCACTCTGCATCGATTCAGTGTTGAAACATTGTGCAGCAAATAGAAAGAGATGGCTTTCAGCGTTGCCAAACGTAGGTCCATATACATACGACGTTGCCAAATGTAGGTCCATATACATACGATGTTAAAATTTCTGGCTTTACTAGGAGCTCCATATATATATACGACATTAGTAGGTAAAGGGTTAACAGTGGATTTTGAGATACAGTAATATTTGGGCTCCTTTTCTTGGACCCAGAGAATGTTGGGAGCCTGAGTCTGGGGGCAATCTGGAACTTCAGTAAACAAACAGGGTTCCAAATGACTTGGCATCAGAGTATGGGGCAAAAAGTGACTGTCTAAAGGCCTAGGTGCATTGGGACCAAAAGGGCTCAAACCCAATTACTACACTACCCTACTCACCCAGTGTTGGCTTTTTTTTGGTGGGGGGGGGGAGGAGGAAATGTTTTAAACCCACAAACAGTGAATTAAACTGTGCAACAACACATCCATTATTTCATTTTATGTTTCAAAAGTTATCTTTGCTCCACTGGCATGACTATAAATTCGAGTGACACAAATATTTCTGTTACTGTTCCATAATTTTTTTATCTTTGTTTACTGACAGTCTGATTTAGATGGTTCATGTTCAAATGGGACTTAAACTAAGAATATGAAACCTGATGCCTGCACGAAGTAGCAAGTCACAAGATTGTCATTGGGCTGCACGATTTGAAACATTTACGAGAATGAATTGTTGAGCATATGGTGGGTGTGATTGGAAGGTATCTGGACCAAGGGTCATTTTATTCTTGTCTTGGTTCAGGGGTACGGTGCAGGGAGTGAAGTCCTTTTGGAACAGTCGCAGCTCAATTTTAGCTTTTGAAACAAGTTCATAATCGTTCTCCCATGTGGCCTTCTAGTAGACAGTAACACATTTTTAAATATGTGCATTTTTAAAATATATTACTGGCTTCACTTGACGTTGGTGGATATGAAAACTGAAAGGCATATGTTTTAATGACAATAAAATCAAAGGCAATGGAACAGCTTATGTTGGTTATTTTATACTGCACTTTATTATGTAATCAAAATGATGGATGGACTCTGCCCTAACCTGTATTTTAGTGCTTGATGTTAAGTATGTTTACAACACGCATTTGTGAATTTACACAGAAATATAAATATTCACCCAATAATTTGATAACAGATTTTATGAACTTATCAAATCAAATGTTTCTGTTTATAAACTGTAGACTTTGAGCCACTTCACAGATTGTTTCATAAATTTTCGTGGGTCGCCAGAAACAAAATGGACCCTGTGCAGCCCATTTCACACCCCACTTTGACATGCTTGCTGTAGGCAAACAAATTATATGCAAAAACATGTACAATTTGAGAGACTTTTTTTTTCTCGAAGTATCTTGCTTACGCACACAAAATTAGAATTAATACTTCAGCCTTTAAAAGAGCTGTTTTCATAAACTGGCCTCTTTAATAAGAAGCCCAGAACCCTTGTGCCTTCATTTGTCATGGACTCAATCAGTGAATGAACATAATGCTGAGATGAAGCAACTTCATCCCACATGTCTGACACAACAGTCAATTACTCATTGCTTTTTCTGGGAAGGAGGACAGGCCAGGTTTCCTGCATTATCCTCTTCACCTCAATCCACATATTCTCAATGGGGTTCATATCAGGCCCTCACTGTGGCCAGTCAACGAGTTCAACATCAACATACTACAATAGCCATTCTAGAACCACACGAAAATCATGAGTGGAAGAATAGTCTTGTTGGAAATGGATTATACCATAGGGATAAAGCATTCATACCGAGGGCACCATTAGGTTCTGTAAAATGTGCTTATACTGAAGGCCATCCAAATGACCTTCTATACAATGGAGCATTCCGGCCCCTTAATGGGAGATCCAGCCCCAACAGTGAACAGACACATGACCACTGCATTTGCAGGTACACATACTGAGAGTTGTAACACTCTCCCTGAGGTCTGTAAACTAAAACCAGCCCATCATTTTCTGAGCTAAATGTAGATTCATCAGAGAATATGACACTACCCTACTTGTGATCTATAATGCTCCCAACAAATGCTAAACGGTACAATTTCTGTTCATCAGTAAGATGCTCCTTCACCGCAGCATGTTGTGCCCTGAGACCTGCTTCTTTCAGTCTCAAAATAGCCATCCCTCTTTGCCAAGAAAAGCCAGTAGCAGCTTTAAGATCCCTTGCACTGACAAAAGAGTTTCTTTTAGCTTCAGCTACTAACGCAGCATCCTTGCTGGGCTGGATACATGCCATAACCCAGCAGCTCTGCGCCTTCCAACTTGCCTATCCCACCAGTATTTCTGTAGCCATGCTCTTGCAGTAGACTTCAGAACACCATACAGTTCACCTGCAGACCTGGCACTTAATCTTCCCTCCTCAGCAAGAGCAATGACACGCTGTCTTGGTGAGCCATCGTGATGAATATGAAGAAGGAATAGCTTGAACTTCATACACCACCAATGACAAATCGCAGAAAATGGCATTTTTACTTTTATGACAGTATTTGTCATTAAGAGGCATTCGGCCTAACCTCAACTGAGGGTTAGTGACCATACTGTCACCAGCAGGTCAGTTTTTGTCTATGGGTAATCCCCTAACCTCCATTTTCATCCACGACCAGCAGCAGGTATAATATCCTTTTTGGTCCATGTCTCGAAACTTGTGCATTAGCATAATGCAGTTCCAGAAGACGCTTCAGGTGGCAGAAAATTGAAAGAAAGCTGACTTAATTTAATGAGCAATCCATTACTAAAATGTTCTAAAATCATATATCAATTTTTAATAAGTAATGTGGGCTTTTTTAAATAACATTCTTAAATATATATTCTTACAACAGGCCCTAAAATAGGGGTTAAGGCAGTGTCCATCCATCATTTTGATTATGCAGCAAAGTACTGTTTAAAATAACAAACATAAGCTCTCCATTGCCTTTGATTTTATTATTATTAAAATATATGACTTTTGGTTTGCATAACCACCATCATCAGTGTAGCAAGTAATACATTTTAAAAATGCACTTTTTTTAAGAATGTGTTTATTGTCTACTAGAAGGCCACATGGAAGAACAATTATGAACTTATTTCGAAAGCTAAAATTGAGCTGCACCTGTTCTAACAGTACTTCACTCCCCACAATTTACCCCTGAACCAAAACAAGAGTAAAACCAACCTTGGTCCAGATACCTCCCAAGCACACCCACCATATGTTCAACAGTTCCTATCTTTAAGTGTTTCAAATCATGCAGCCCAATGTCACATCTCGTGACCCGCTATGGCCCGCAAGCACCAACAAGTTTCACATGCCTAGTGTAAGTGCCATTCGAACACGAACCCTCTAAAACAGCATGTCAGTAATAAAAGAAACAAGAATTATGGAAAAATAACAGAGGTATCTGCGTCACTCCCATTGCTAGTCCTGCCAACGGAGCAAGGATAACTTTTGAAATGTATAATGAAATAATCGATGTGTTACTGCACAGTTTAATTCAATGTTTGTGAGTTTAAAACATATCCAAAAATAAAAAAAATTAGTCCAATTCCTGGACTCAAACCAAAGTAGTTAGTTTCCAAAGAGTATTGCAGTGACCTACCGTCCTTTTGCAATGTCCATCTCTGGCAACACAGCTAGCTAGACGCATGCCTCATAAAATTAATAAACTTTAATTCATGTTTTTAACTTCAAATTAAGCAACTGTATTGGTGTTTTCAGTTAATATATACTCAGCATGATTGATTGTAATGGAGGGAAGCCAGAGAAATGCCACGATGCACAAATATGGCGAAAGTGAAACAACTTGAATTATGATGGCAACTGTAGTTCACGTCACTTCCAGTTCCAGAATTAGAAAACTTCAAGCCACTTGATTTTTGTTGCACACAGCATACATGTCCACATGCCTATGTACGTAAGTCCATACACAGGTATATGCATAGGTATTAGCAAACATAGGTATGCACTTACGCATGTAGGTCTGTATGTATGTATGTATGTATATATGTATGCTTGCATGTATGCATGTATACATGATATACAAGGGCATATCCAAAAATTCCAGGACAGTACTTGTAAAAAGAAGTTTGCTTACCTTGGATGTTAAATTCCTCCATCACCTTCAAAGTACTCCCCTTTTGCACAAATACAGTGGTCCCAGCGTTTCTGCCATGCTTGGAAGCATCCCTGGAAGTCCCTTTTTGGAATTGTGTCAAGTACCCGTTGCGATTCCTCTTGAATCTCTTCATCCGCAGCTTCAGCTTGGGGAAGAGGAAAAAGTCACAGGGGGCCAGATTGGGTGAGTATGGGGGATGGGGGATCACTGTCATGTTGTTCTTGGCCAAAACCTGCGAAACTTTAAAGGACATGTGAGCCGGGGCATTGTCGTGGTGGATAATGAGGTTCTGTTTCGCCATTTCTGTGGCCTCTTGCACCACACATTTTCACGTAACCTTCTTAGAACATCACAGTAGAAGTCTGCATTGACCGTAATTCCAGGTGGGACAGATTCCCAGTGTACATTCCCCTCTTGGTCAAATAAACAAATAAGCATCGTCTTCAATTTGCTTTTTGGCATATGTGCTTTTTTGGGTCTTGGAGACCCAGGACTTCCATTGCGAAGATTGCAGTTTTGTCTCTGGGTCGTAAGCATAAACTATGCTTTCATCACCTGTGATGACGTTCAGGAGGAGTGTGGGATCGTTTTTCACAGTTTCCTTCGGTTCCTGACAGATCGCTACTCGACTGTCTTTCTGATCCTGGGTCAACACTCTCGGCACAAACTTCGTTGCAGTCTGATGCATATTCAGCTGTTCTGTGAGAATTCGCTGACAAGATCCATAACCAATTCCAACCTCTGCACAGAGATCGTGTATGGAACGACGACAATCCTGGTTGATAGCCGCCCGTACCTGTTCCACTTTTGAGGGGGTTGTTGCCGTGCTTGGCCGACCTGATCAATCATCATTAGCAGTCGAAGTTCTGCCATTCTTGAAACGTCCAAACCACTCACAAGTTCGGCTACGGCTCTTGCACGAATCACCAAAAGCCTGTTTCAACATTTCAAGAGTTTCACTTCCTGTTTTACTCAATCTCACATAGAACATGATGCACACCCTTTGTTCGTCAACTTCTGCCATACTGCCGATATCAGAAAATCGCAGATGGCTGATGCAATACACACATAAAGACACGTGCAACAATCAAACGCTTCCACATCCAACCACGCCACTTGGCACACTCACTCACAAGACATCACTGCAACACACCCTAGCGGGAAACTCGTGAACTACAAGCGACTTGCATGTTACGAGCACTGTCCTGGGACTTTTGGATACACCTTCATACAATGTCAGTATGATGAATATGGAGGTATGTACATACAAATGTCAATATGTACCTATGTGCCCATAGGTATGTGTGTGTTTACATACAGTAATATACACAGGATGTCCAGTTTTATCATGTCCTTGAGGATGGCAGATGCCATGGGAGCTTTATCACACAGAAACCCTATGTCTGCTAGGAATTTAGGATCTGTTCTTCCCCAGCGGTTCAACTACCCGATTTCACATAAAAGTCTCAAGGTGTGCTAAAGTCATGGTGGAACTTGCTTCCAATATGATGAAGATCCCATTCTCAGTGAAAAAATAAAACTGGCACTCTGTATTTCCATTTTTCATTTTATGTACGAGTCTAATGATGGCATACACCAAAGGTACACCAAAACATGTAATCAGTTACATAAAATACAAGAAAAGCTGTTGATTGAAACAATGCAGAAATTGTTACATGTGACTGTGAATATATATTCTCATATGTGAGTATACATTCCTGTGTAAATTTCAGTAAGAGAAGAGAAAGTAATAACAGTGCACTTTAATCTAAGACACACCTGCACAACATCCCTGAGCTGTGTATTAGGATCCATTGCCTTTATAATTCTCCCAACATGACGCAAGGCCAACTGACATTGCTTCCTCACTCCTCCATCCACCAACTGCATGGTCCCAGGAACCAAAGCAATTTGGCCAGCCACATATATTATGTCTCCCACCTAGAGGAATTCCATTATTAAAAAAAAGTAACAAAGAAAGAGTGCATTTCTTGACACTGTGGTACACTACATTAAACTGGGAGTTGATGCCATTCTCTGGCGTTCTCAGACTGCAAGTGACTCAAAAATTTTAAAATATCCTAACTTTGAATATAAATATTTAGTACAGTGCATGACAAATCTAGGTGTAGCATTTTAAACTACATGGAAAAGCAGATGATAATGAACATTTGTAGAAGGAGAGAGAGAAGCAATTCATGAGCAGCACTTGTCAGGCCTCTTTCCTACTGCACACACTTCTGCTCCTAAAGATCTCTTACTATTATTGTTATATTATTTAAATTTTGTGAAGAAATTATTATTGCTATTATTGTTATCATCATCACCATCTTTATTGTCATTGTCACCATCATCATCATCCTTGCCATCACCACCATCACGATCAATGAAAAAAAGCGCTCTGCCAGGATCATTATCACCTTCTTGCAAATGTATTGAGTACACAGCCAACTGGTAGCTAAGAGAGATAAAGGTACACTATTTGCACTGGCACCAAATTTCTCCAAAACTGTGCATGTTTTGCAGCAGGCACCTTACACTAAATATGTCAAAGGTGAATACAAAGTTCCACAAGGTTTTTTAAAACTCCTATATCTATGTTACCAGAAAAACTTTACTTTTAGGCAAAAAAGAATACTGAATTTGTAAAGTAACTTTATGAAAATAGTCAGATACTTTAAACACAAAAGTCATTAAAATTTTAAACCTATACTCTTAATGGACCATCTGCCTGGACCAAAATAGTGTAACAATTGTTAAAAAAAGTATAATACTAATATGTGGAGTTTTACTGCACTTAGATAAAGAAAGTGTGTTTTAGTGAAGAGCAAGTTTTACTGTATAATCTAATCTTCACCAATTTACTACTTGGCAAACAGATGCCATGCTCCAGAAAGATGTACACTGGAGTGTAAATTCTATTTCCACCCCTCCTCCATCTTCCATGTGCTGCTTCACATATTTAGTTTGTGTAATTCATCAATTTGCAATTACACTGTTACTGAACTCAATACTGAAGAAACCTGTACTCAGTAAAACAGTGTAACTTTACAAAACTGCTGATCATGTATAATAATGTTACATGACAAAATACATATGCATAAAGCCAAATACTTATATGTGTTAACTGTTAATTAATACTACAACTCTGCTTAAAACTGGTAATCCTCTCTCTGGTCTAAAGCTCAAGATATTGAGGGTATCTTCTAATGAGGGTTTTACCTCTGTTTCTCTTGCAGTACACAAAATCCACAAATAATCATGATACATGCCCTGTCAGTTTTTGATATCACAGACATTAAATGCTGGGGACCCACTGTTAGTGTATGATATCAGGCATATTAAACATTACATACAGGAAAAAGTTAGTCATAATACAGTACTGTGAGATCCATTCATTCTACCATTATTAATAATTTATTATTCAGATTATACTTACCCTCACTGCTTGGCTGTAAGGTCCAATATTTGCTGGGGCCCAATGAGACACTCCTTGGACATGCATAGTATGTCTCTTATATTGTTGACTGCTCTGTTCATCAACTTGTTGGGTAGGTGTTCGATAGCCTAAAACCTCCAACAAAACAGGTGTGCTTGCAGGCAGAGGTACCTCTACACAGATGCGAACAGGTGGGTTACTCCCACGAAATAGTTTCAGGTACTCTGAGTTGATTGCAGTGTAATGACGCATGTCACGAACATACAACGAGACTGCTACCAAGTCTCCAATTGTTAGTAACTGGTTTGTGGCAATGGCTGGAAATAAACAGAATTTACCAATTATAATAAGTATGGGATGGGATTTGAGGTTTTTCAATAATACCTGCAAGACTGAAAATGTAAGTTAATGTATGCCAAGTTAAGCAGTGTGGGCAATGGTTAAATGCAAGGCCTGCACATACTGCAGATGTGATACAGCATCAACCTCAGAAGTACTAGACTTGGGTACCTATGGTCCGGCTGTATGTATTTACTTAAGTCTAAAATCATCAGCTCCAATTGCAGTTCTGTTGCAGTATCACGGTACTGCACAAAAAAATGATTTGAGTTGCTCTATTCATGATTCATCAACAGGAGTAAAAGAGGGGTGAGACGTTAGTTGGTTACAAGCAGTTACAGAGTGCACATAATTCTGTGTTACCTGCACAAAACACTGTTTTCCACCTTGTATTCATACTGTATTTTGGCAGTGTCTAGCATAGGAAACCACAGCTATCTGTAGTCAAGGACATGAAACAACACACAATGTATGGAAGTTCATGTCAGAAGAGGCATTAAATGAAACAAAAAATTCCATTTATATGCCTGTTCAAGAGCATAATGGTCCTGGAGTAATAACTAAGGAAAATCTTAGAGAGACAAGGAAGCTATGGCAACCCCCAGCAATTACTTTAGTTTGTTCCTACAAATTTATGTGTATGCAATTTCTACACCACATCCGGGAATTAGGGAAACATTGAAACCCATTTCACAATCTAACCAAATCTTTTCACACAGGGAGATGGAAGTTAGGATGCAGAAAAATGTTTAATTCTTTGACAGTGCAAGAGGAACTTCACTGACAACAGCATTATCACTAATAAGGAAGGCAGAGTATACTTAACATTTACTAACAAAAAAAAAAAAAAACTAATTACTAAAATCATTCCAATATTTACATATTACTTAAATCTAAATGTACAATAACTTTTAACTGAGGCTTTTAACTACTGCTTTCCTTCCACTTTCACTGTCTAATGTCTGATAAAACTTGACCTTCAATAATTATGCATTTCACACACAGCCTCAGGACCGAATACAATAGGTTTCTGTTCATCCCTTACACCTGAAGACAGAAGAAGGTCCAGCTTCTGACACAAATTATGATCATGGACAAAGACCAAATTACAATTCTTCATCAACAATTAATTCCATTGTATACTTTCAGTACGGCATTGAGAGTACCTGATAGAAATACATGTTTCCTTACCACACACTACTTCATAGACAGGATAGAAAGGATTTATCCCACACACATCTCCTATCACTATATTTCAATTCCAAGATACCGCTGATTATAAGATGCACACCTGATTCAGTAGTACATTTTCAAAGAAAAAAAATTGTGCATTACAATAAGAACAGTAAGTGTTCAAACACAGACTTCTTTTTACTAACAAATAAAAACACAAAGCTAAAGTTTGAAATTAAACAAATCTGTTTATTGTCCTATTCACTTGTGCATCCAGTCTCACATCCTGAGTGTGAAGATTCTTCTATGGTTACTCTGTAATCAAGACAGTCAAGATCAGAAATGATCCATATGTGACCACCCTCAGTGCCATCAAATTCATTTTGCAATGAAGCATTTCTAGAACAACAATAACTGAACATTCAACAGTGCCAACCATATGCACCCCCAATCCCCTTCTGGATTATTGATTGTAAGAAAGCTTTTTAAAGATGCAACAATGTACACAAATGTAACAACAAAACAGTCTCTGATCACGAAGTGTTTAAGCTTTCATTTCGCCATATAAGCAGACTGGGCAGGGGAAGGTATTTTCCTTCTCTTTCTTTTCGTTTTCATTAGTCCGCACCTAGTGTTTATCACTCGAGCAATGTGTGCGTTGTTGAATGTAAATGTAGCTGATTTATGTATCAGTTCAGTTCAGCAGCAGTGTGACCAGAGCAGTGAGCGCCGATGTAGCTGAAAGAGAAGTGTTTTGTTTAGTAGTGCCCATGTGTACCCACAATCCAGAGATTTGAACCAAACATAGTTCATTTATAGCAACTCTATACATTGGTCCTTACCGTGCCGGATTGTGGGTCAGCATCGATTCTATTAAGAATCGTAAGCAAAATAACTTCAAGCAAGAAGAATGCAACACGGCATAGCAACAGCATAGCAACAAGCGACAACGTAAGCAGAACGGTAGACAGCTTCCGAGCAGAAGAGTTGCCAGTGTACGTAGACAGAACCTTGGGTCATAGCAACACATAAATCAGTAAGTTGGCTCTTTCCTTACCAATCCTTAGCACCATGGATTCCCAAACACGCAAAGCATTAGTCAGAAAATGAGCAGCAGTCAAGGCAAAAATGACGCACATTACGAAATACAATGACAGTTTGCCAGACACTGTAGACATGCATGAAGTAAAGGTTAGGCTACAGTTGTTAGAAAAGGTGTGGGAAGAATACAACACTGTACAGGATCAGCTGGAATATGATGATGATGATGATGAAATGCAACAACATGAGCTAGATAGGGAAGCATTCACAGAAACATACTGTGTACTGAAAGCTAGGATTAATAGAATGATTTCAGAAGACAGACGAGCAAGAGACTTTAGTTCAGCAGAATCACAGAAGTTTAGAGCAACACATGACTATGGCAATTGTTTAGCGCCTAAGATTAAATTGTCCACTACTGAAATTCCAAAATTCGGAGGTCAGATAATAGAGTTTAAACATTTTCATGGCACTTTCAACAGTCTGATAATTAATAACCAAACACTGGACGATTTTAAAAAAATTTCACTATTTGTTGTCTTCTGTAACTAATGAAGCACATCGGCTAATTCAGAATATTCCAGTTACACAGCAGAACTTTCATGTAGCCTGGAATTTGCTATGTGATAGGTATAACAATGAGTGTCTAATAGCTGCAGCTCGTGAATTCATTATTGTCACTGCCAGTGATCAACAAGGAATCAGCCACGGATTTAAGCGCATTGATCAATCATTTTCAAAGTAATTTGAATGCTATTACGGCATCAGACTTGAGCATACCCTTGCATGAAGTATTCTTGTCTCAGATATTGATAGAGCACGTGTATGAAGTAACCAGAAAACAATGGGAAATGAAGGCAGTTTCCAAAGGAATCAATGAGATTGAAGCAATCATTAAATTCCTGGAAGGTAAATGTCAGGCTCTTGAACTAATTCACGCAAGTCAGCACCCTACGAATAATAACAGCAGTGGCATTAGCAAACCAACCAAGCATGCATATGTAGCCACACACAGCTCATTTATTTCGTGTAGAGGCAACCATCCCTCGTATAGATGTAAGCAGTTTAGGAAAGCAAGCTCACAGCATAGGTTGAATTTAATTAAGCAGAATCAATTGCGTTTTAATTGCTTGGGTAACAGCCATAGGACATCACAATGTAAGGAAGAATGGAGGTGTAAATTTTGCAGTAGGAAGCATAATTCACTGTTGCCATGTGAGTCTGAGCCAGTTCAGAAAAACAATCATAATGAGTGCAACAATGAACGTCAGTCACAGTCGACTAGAAATGAACGAAATAAGAGCAGCCAGTCAAGTACAACAGTCTGTCATACATCTAAGGGAAGGCCATCTTCACAGATACTGCTTGCTAGAGCAATAGTTTATGTTAGGGATAAATGTGGACAATTAGTGAAGTGCACAGCATTGTTGGATTCAGCATCACAAGGTCATTTTGTAACAGAGCGTTTAGTTCAGCAACTTAATTTGAGAAAATTTAAAGCACAGATACCTGTTCAAGGTATCAATGAGGTTACAAAAACAATTCATTATGCAGCTTCACTGGAGATAAAATCCAGGTTTTGCAACTGGGAAACTAAATAGATTGCACCATACTTCCCAAGATAACAGGAATGATTCCAGCCACATTTGTCGATAGTAGCAATTGGGGTATCCTGGAAGGATTGATGTTAGCAGATGAGAATTTCAACAGGCCCAACTCCATTGACATCCTGTTAGGAGCTGATGTGTTCTTTGAAGTTCTATGCCATGATAAGAAGACGCAAACAGCAAATTATCCATTTTTACAGGATACAGAGCTAGGATGGATAGTTTCAGGCAAGATAACTTTAGCAGCGCCTGAAGAAGTTCCAAGGAAAAGTTTCTTCATTCGCAACAATTACAGTTTAGATCAGCAAGTGCAAAGACTTTGGGAAATTGAAGAATTGCCTAATAAGACATGAACAGCTGAAGAAATTATGTGTGAAGAACACTTCAAGAAGCATACCGCACGAAATGATACAGGATGGTACACTGTGAGACTTCCTCGACGTGAAGGTCAAGGTCGTCAAGGAGAGTTGTACGAACAAGCAAAGCAACGATTTCATCAGCTAGAGCGACGGTTCCAGGAATATCCAGATTTGCATCAAGCATATTCTGAATTTATGCAAGAATATGAAGAAATGGGTCATATGAGCCAGATTAAAGACACAAGCAGCACAAAGGAACGGTATTACCTTCCACATCACGCGGTTTTCAAGAGTCCCAGCAGTACAACACTCACTTGCATTGTTTTTGATGGCTCATGTCATTTAAGTAACAGAATGTCTTTGAATGATACACTTCTTGTAGGTCCTACAATACAACAAGACTTGTATTCCACTGTTTTATGGTTTAGAACATACCAGATTGCATTCACCGCAGATATAGCTAAGATGTATCGCCAAGTGAGGATTCATGAAGACGACAGAAAGTTGCAGCGAATTTTGTGGAGAAGATCCGCTGATGAACCATTAAGAACATACAAGCTGTCAACAGTGACGTATGGCACTGCATCAGCACCTTATCTAGCAACACGTTGTTTACAACAGCTTGCAGAAGATGAACCAAAGGACTTCTCACTCACACCAGAAACATTAACAAACAATTTCTATGTGGGTGATGCTCTGTGTGGAGCCAACACCATAGAAGATGCACTAAGACTACAGCAAGAACTCATCGCGCTCTTGGGACAGGGGAGATTTCACCTACACAAGTTTTGTGCCAGTCACCCCAGCATATTAGAAGCAGTCCCTCCTGATTGCACAGAAATGGATGTACCCATTGAGCTGGACAGCAATGAAGGCATCAAAAAACTATGTTTGCTATGGCATCCATTATCAGATCAGTTCCTGATTAGCATGGGAACATGTGCTCAAAGATTGCGAGAGCCTAAAATCTCTCCTGTTAGCAAACGTATTATTTCTTCTATTGTTGCTACCATATTTGACCCACTAGGTTCAATTAGTCCAGTTGTTGTTGTATACAAAATTTTCCTGCAGCAGTTGTGGCTGCACAAGCTTGATTAGGATGAGTAACTGCCATCAGAATAGTTGAATCAGTGGATGGACAAGTATTTGCGTCTGTCCCAAGTGAACGAGATAGCCGTTGATAGATTAGTCTTAGCAAAGGGACAGCCAAAAGAAATTCAGTTGCATGGATTTTGTGACTCTAGCGAGAAGACCTACAGAGCACGTTTGTACTTGCGCTATGTTAATCAGCAAGGGGAAGTAACAACTAAACTGCTTTGCTCCAAATCGAAAGTGGTCCCAGTGAAGAAAGTCATACTCCCAAGGTTGGAATTATGTGGAGCCTTACTCCTAGCACAATTGATACATAAAAACAGTACCTGCATTGAATTTGAAGATTGACAGAATCTTGTTATGGACAGATTCTACAATTGTGCTTTCATGGTTAGCAGCTTCAGCTAGTAAGTGGAAAACATTTGTTACCCAACAGAGTTTCTCAGATTCAAGAACTGACCGCAGAATGTGAATGGAGACACGTTGCATCTGCAAGCAACCCAGCAGATCTCATATCAAGGCACAAATCCAGATACCTTGAAGAACTGCAGGTTATGGAGGGTAGGCCCTGAATGGCTGAGTCAGCATCAAGAACAGTGGCTTAACACACCATTATTAAGGCATCCAGAACCACCACCAGAACAACGGGAGGTTACAACAGTTAAAGTTAGGATTCAGTGTTCCCCAGAAGAGTTTATCACCAGATTTTTCAATGCCATCAAGACTGCAAAGAGTAGCAGCATATTGTTTGAGATTTTTTCACAATGCAAGAAACCCGTTGTTAGAAGGACAGGTTATCTTACCAGCACAGAATTATGAGATGCACTGCATGCCTGCATTAAGATAGCACAGCAGGATAACTATGCTCAAGAAATCAGTGACCTCAGCAAGATGGGTCAGGTTTCATCAAAGAGCCAATTGCAACCTCTGCATCCATTCCTTGACAAGGAAGGTTATCTTCATGTTGGTGGAAGATTACGGCATTCACATCTTCCATACGACTCCAAATATCAACTAATTTTGCCTCCTGCGCATCATATTACAGAACTGATTATAATGGATGAACATCCGAGGCTTCTGCATGCAGGTTCACAACTTCTGAGTGCTTCTTTGAGATGGCAGTATTGGATACCGAGAATGAAGCAAGTCATACATCCAGGGTTACATCGTTGTTTGCCATGTTTCAAGTTAAAGGCAGCAGCATCACATTAGCTGATGGATCAGTTACCTTTGGCAAGGGTAACAGTGTCACGCCCATTTGTAAATGCAGGAACAGATTATGTGGGTCCATTTGAGATAAAGAGTGGCAATACTAGAAGCAAAACTACAACTAAATGTTACGTAGCATTGTTCATTTGCATGGCCACTAAGACTATACACTTAGAATTGGTTTCTAATCTAACATCTGAAGCATTAATTGCAGCACTGAAACGCTTTATAGCTAGAAGAGGGTTAATAGATCACCTCTACAGCGATAATGGCAGGAACTTTGGAGGAGCAAATTGAGAACTGAAGGAGTTTTTTAAGTCTGAAGAGTTTTTAAGGCAAGTGCACAACAATGCAGCAAACACAATTTCAGTGGCATTTCATTCCTCCGAATTCACCACATTTTGGAGGACTGTGGGAAGCAGGTGTTAAGTCTTTAAATTATGACTGGAAGAGAATTGTTGGAAAGGAGTTATTGACTTTTGAGGAATTTAGCATTTTGCTTACACAAGTAGAGGCGTGTTTGAATTCACGACCTCTCATAGCACTATCCAATGAGCCTAATGATCCTAGTTATTTGAGTCCAGGTCATTTTCTTATTGGTGCTCCGTTGACCTCCCTTTCTGAGCCAGACTTTACCAATACAACAATGAACAGCTTATCCAGATGGCAGTGAGTTCAATGCTTCAATCAGCAGTTATGGAAAAGGTGGTCCGCTGACTACTTGAAGAGCTTGCAGCAACGCAGCAAATGGCGCAGCCAGCAACCAGACCTCCAGCCCGGAATGCTAGTGCTACTTCGAGAAGATAACGTACCTCCCATGTCTTGGAGATTAGCAATTATTAGTGAAACATTTCCAGTTTCAGATGGACACGTAAGAGTACTAACAGTGAAAACCAGTTCTGGACAATTTAAGCAACCGATTCATAAATTAGTAGCATTGCCTGTGAAATAATGCAGAAATCTTAAACTTTAGTGATATGATATATCATGGGGGGAGTATGTTTAAGCTTTCATTTCATCATATAAGCAGACTGGGCAGAGGAAGGTATTTTCCTCCACTTTCTTTTTGCTTTCATTAGTCGGCACCTAGTATTTATCACTCGAGCAATGTGTGCATTGTTGAATGTAACTGTAGCTGCTTTATGTATCAGTTCAGTTCAGTGTGACCATAGCAGTGAGCGCTGATGTAGCTGGAAGAGAAGTGTTGTGTTTAGTAGTGCCCGTGTGTACCCACAATCCAGAGTTTCAACCAAATACATTTCATTTATAGCAACTTTAAACACAAAGTATTAGTCAATAATAAACCTACACAACTTTTGAGGTTTTCATAGCAGTGTGGTGGAGGACTCCATACTTCTGAGACATGATGCAGTGTCACAGGGTAAGCAGTTCCCAGTTTTCCAAAGGTACATACTGCCTTAAATTTCAAAGGCCAACAGGTCCAAGAGAGACGCCAAAACCAGAACGACGGACAGGAATAGACAGTGAAATCTCTTTCTAACAAACACTACAATAATTTCATTTCAAATCATTTCTTTCCAGGTCCACCAATTTACTACAAGAGGCAGTATGAAAGTAATGCTTCCTATTTTTGTCTCAGCAATTATAATCACAATGACAATAAAAGTTAGGTATATCACAGAACCTGCCTTCACAAAGTTGAGAGTATTTTCCACAAAGCCTTCTTCATTAGCAACACACTTTTTCCCTTTTGCATGAGATGCTATATGCCAGTCATCTAGAAATCTTTATTGAAGCATCAGATCTCTTCACACATGCTGTGTTTCAGCTCATTGTCACCCACAAAATGGTGCTGCTGAAGTGCATCTTTGGGAAGCCAGTAAGAAGTAGGTCGGAGAGTGCTAAATCAGGACTGTAGGGACGATGAGGGATAGCATTCCACTCACTGTTGCAATCATGGTGTGTGGTCTGGCATTGCCATGCCGGAAGAAGACGTGATTCATCTTCCTGTTTCATTCAACCCTGGGAATTTGTTGTTATAACTTCTTAAATGTTTGCACACATTGCTCTTGATTGATTGTGCCACCTCTTTTCATGAATTTCACTAAAAAGATTCCTTCACAGTCCCACAAGACACTAGCCATGACTTTACCAGTAGAAATCTGCACTTGGAATCTGTTCTCCCTTATCTGCCCTACAGTCCCAATTTAGCACTCACAGACTTCCATTTTTTTGGCCCCCTGAAGGATGTCCTCCAAGGAAGCCATTTTGCTGACTATGAGCTGCAACACGGCACGCTCAAGAGCTCTGACACTTCAGCAAACAGTTTTACATGACCGGTATACAGCATCTCTCCCAAAGGTGGAAAGAGTGTGTTGATAGTGAAGGAGACTTTGTGGAAAAATAATCTCAACTTTGGGAATGATGAATCAGATATACTGAAATTTCATTACAATTGTAATTATAGTTTCTGCGAAAAAATCTACTTTTGTACCAACCTTCGTATATGTCCTTACATAAAAACGTTTCACTTTATTGAATATCATTTATTTAAAATTTCAGTTTAACGCAATTAAAATCATCCTGATTTTTTAAAAAATCAAATAACAAAATCTGTAAAAATAAATCAAACAATCTACTGCTGCACATGCCAGAACAGAGGCAGGGGAAAGAAATGAATTGTTTAAGTATGTTCAATACAGAAAACTATGACTACTGGAGTTCCATGGAAATAAAAACCCAGTCTCATACTTAACAACAATCCAGGAGCACCAGCCAAGCTGCACTTCACACATTGCTCCCGAAGAACATGATCACTTAAGGCGCACTTACTCTAACCATACAACCAAAAGTAGAAATTCTGATGGAGCCAGTCAGCGAGCATTTCAATTTATCCGAAATACGAATGCAGTTGCATTAGATTCGATCATTACCACACGACTAAATCACAAAGCTCAGGTTATGCATATTAGTAAATGCTGGGTATCTGGTTACACAATCAATGAACACTGTGGTGAACGACCAACTGCTGCACCAGCAAGCTCGATCCATTCTGCAAAATGCAATTTAGGAGAAGCAGAGGTTGGTTCCACAACTTGTGAGAACACAATGGGCGTCTGATACATAACAGTCTGTGGTACATAAAGTGACGCTGCCAGGGATGTTACATCACAGTGGAGAGGGGATCAGCTGAAGGAATTAATTAAACAGTACTCTCTGCATGACATGTGAACACCAACATAACATACCTGTTTTACAACTTGATGCCAAATAAAACACCAGAGTTCAAGGGCAGACAGTGCACAGGCAGTAAAAATTCATGGAAAAGGATTAATTTGCTATTGCATACAGACTTGACTGGTACCAATAAATTACACCCGCTGATTATTGGACAGTATAGATGCCCACAGTGTGTCAAGAATGTACATAATCTGCCTTGTGAACATCACAATAACGTAAAAGCCTCAAAGACAGATAATGTTTTAAAAATGTGGATTTTGTTATTAGGAAGCTGAATGAGAACAAAGAAGTGCAAAATTCCACTTTGACAACTGATTGGCACACAATACACCAAAAAAAAAGTATCTACAGTATTTTTCTACATTATCTCACGAAAGAAACAATTTTTGCAAGAGAGCTTTTGAACAAAAAATATGTTTTGATTTTGTCTGTAGTTTTTTTCTGAAACATTTCTCATTCTAAGACGAAATGACAAAGACATGATCAAAATGAATATTGGTCTTCATACAACGTAACCACTATTCTTGTCATATTTTAATGAAACCTGAATTTTTTCAACAGATATTTGAAAAATACTTCAGTATCAATTGTCACAAAAATAGGTCCAATGGGAGCTGAGTTGTTCCAGCCAGATGGGCAGACATGACGAAGCTAATTGTCCCTTTTCCCAATTTTGCGAACACGCCTAAATACTAGATGGTGAAGTGGCATTGGAAGACTTTATTTGTGGGAACAATGACACCAGTTGTTACTGAAGAGGTTACAGGGGAGGACAGTGTCATAAATCCTACCAGAAAGAAATGATGAATCTAATGTGACACTGAAGGATGAGGTAGAACACAACAGCGGTGATTATAAAAATGCCACTAATGTTACAGACGCAGCCAACATATCAAATCCGTCTTCAGTGCTTTGTAATGACCAAGAAATACATTCTGGACTGCATACTGGACAGCAGTGAAATTGTCCAAGAATTTAAAGAGATCAGTAAATTGGTTGTAGGGACTACAAAAAAAAAACAACTTGTTTATGAAATAAACATGCTGAATTTCCAATGTTTTGGTTTTTACACATATGTGACCACCATTATGAATTTTTAATGTGTGTCAGTGCAACAAAATTTCATTATAACAAATATGTTGTCACCCCCACAAATTCTTTATACCGAGACTTCACTGTAGGCCTATAGGTGAAATGTGACTGGTGACTGGCTGGTCTGAAAGATCAACAGATCAATCAGGGAGTTGTGTAAGGGACCAGTTATACACTAGAATCCCTGAAAAGGGACATAATTAAAAGCAATGACACAGGCTGACCACCACAACTCACCTACCGTAAAGTGACAGAAAGCACAGGTGGCATAAAAAAGAAATGAAAAGGGGTAGCTGAAATAGTTGGCATGATAAACAGAGAGCAATCTCACTCACTGGACAAGTACAGCATTGTGGCTGGCTTCATCAGTCAATAAGTAACACCAATGTTCCATGCCACCTGGGAAGCAGTCCAGTGACAAAGGCCAGCCCTCTGCATGTGATCTAGGGGTTCTGAAAAGGGTCAAGGCCAAAAAAGATGTGTCTTCAGGCTTGGTGGGCACAATGTTACATCCACATCAGACGAGGGAGGACAGGGCAGAGCCTGCAAGAATTCACCGTGGACAATGGTCCCAAATAGGACTGTGAGCATTTTACCCATCATGGAAAAGCAGGGGCCTTCTACACTTTCTGAGGGAGGAATGTGGCCATCCTGTATGTTCACGTGGTTGCAATGGAGCTCCATCTTGTTCACTTCCCTGATAGGTTGGTTCACACAACTGGGTATTGTGCAGAGGAATTGTGGTGGCTGTGGTTGAAACTAATTTCAGCCACCACTGACTTGTTGGGCTGTACCAGTGGTGTTCTTTCACCCTACAACTTGAAACTTACAGCCTCCAAGCCCCAGTCAAATGTGTTAGACACTGTAATATGTAACCAAATTGTTCAGCAAAGGAAAAGCAAAGAATACTTTCAAAATTTTTTCTCCCCTACTGAAATAAACTTTGTTGTGAGCAGCAAACAACACTGCATACCATCCCAGGAAAGTGAAGACCTAGCTTTTTTCCTATCTTTGTTTTTCCTGTCCCATGATTAATGGACAATACACTGACCTTCTTTGCTCTATAGTCAAGCCATATAATTTTTGACAGTGACTATCAGATGCCATTAAATATGACAAGTCCAATTTTAGATATTTTAAAATGTGAAGAAGCATTTTCCTTAAAATCAAGGTAAATCAAGATCCGAAACTATCATCCAGAAATTAATTTGGGTAATTTTACTGGGTGCTGTATGTACAGAGTTTAGAACATATAATTAGGTTTTACAAAGACTTAATTATTACACTACACAGTTACTGCAGTCAGTATGCTCACATTCATGCTGACATGAGCCAAAAGCTTCACCACCTACTATCTAAATTACTGTTGTAAATCCAACATCTTCTTTACAGTAGGTGGCTACAGGTAAAACCTATTCCAAACCTGTCTGCAAATTAAGTAATAACACTAGACAGTGGACCTTAACCCACTGTCCAGATAGAAAGGACACCTACTACTAACAGCAGGAGACATATCATAAAGGAGTGGTTGAATTCCTGCAGCAACTGTTATGCAGAAGATTTGACAAAAATTTTATCTGACAAATAATTACAACAAAAATAGTTTTTTTTTTAACAGTCAACACAACATTTATATTCATGAAGAACAAGGGCTACAATTTCGGCTATCATCAGACCTAATTACAAATATATAAAAATACAGAAATGTTAGAATTGTATTAAATTGTGCTAACCCAAATTCATGACAGAATTCTGGCACAATGGAGGCATGTTATGGCTGCCTCCATACCACTCATAGCTGAACACAAGAGAAAAACACTGGATTGTTGTAAAAAACTGGGTGGTTGCAAGCAATGCAACTTTCAGGCTATAAGATGTGGAAAAACTGGCCAAAAACAAATTTTCAATACAAACAACAGACAAATACATGTCACAGTGCAAGCATGTGAAAGAAACAGAGAAGGATTATATGCAGAATGAGCATATCATGGACAATAGTCTTCAGAACTTTATCATAAATAAAGAATCATCTGATACTTAACTGAGCAGAGACTGGGAATATGAAGATAACATGGAGAACTTCCATTATCATCAGACTCTGCCTGCAGAGATAATGTACTGACATAAGTAAACAACCCCATGGTTTTAAAAATATACGTAACAAGTTGCACGCATATTCACTCCCTCCATCTACCTGCGCTCTGACTGCCATTACTTGTATGCCAGGTCGTAAGCAAGCCTCCCACACACACAGAATCCATAAGATTGTGCTTGAACTCTAGCATCAGCAGCCAACAGGCATAATTCTTCCACCCACTCCAAATACTATGGGCATCTGCAAGTAGATCATAACTCTCATCCTCTACCAGCTGACTTCTGTACATGATTTCAGGCTTCCAACACAGTGCAAATGAGATCTGTGTTCTTCTGGGATTCCGCACAGTGTAGAGTGGTAATTTGTTTCTGAAGTTTTATTGGACTGCTTACCCCTTGAAGATGGGGCTGACGGGTTGTCCTGAAATGTCTGTAACAAACTACCAATCTATGCTGCATAAAATCCCAGATGAGCACAGATATCAACTTATTTCTGGGCTGGCAAACCTTACTGCATGTCTGCCAACCCCAAATAGTCCTGTTCTTACTGTCTGTCTGAAGCTCACTGTACCATTCAGAGACTGTACTGTTCCTGAAATGTCTACTTGTTTCACATCTTCCACTCTTAATATTATCTTCATTAATCTGGCTTAAATACTGAAGCCAATGGATTTTAACCTGCTTCCTTTCATCTAATAATTTTGAACATTCTTAAAGAAAGCATTGTTTATGCTGTTTTAACTCAAAATACTCCATATGGTCAAAATCTAGATAATTAAATTTTACTGCCAGCAAGACAAAACTATGTTCCAGTCTGGAGGCTGTCCCTTTCCTCCACAACCTGATGACATACCACACTGTCTTGTCAAGTGCCCATGTAATATGAGCTATCAAATACACATTATTTTTAATTGCCAAGTTACACAATCAAACTTTGTGTGTACCTATGTACACCTGGCTCTGATCACATGACAGAAAACAGGCATAAAAACAAAATTTTATATTTACTGTGTTTTAATGAATGTAACTGACAATGGCCTCTTCTTCTTAGTTCCTGTAATAGTATGTTTTCTTCTTGCATGAGACATTATATGCACTACCACTGGAAACAGAAAAGAAACACATAGGTACCTACTGTTCAGTTTCCGAAGTGCTTGCCTTGTTGCTAAAACACAGTCTTCTCCTTTGCCAATTAAACCACCAATCCAGCACCAGCCCAATTCATTACACTTTGATGTTGCAACATCTGGCAGTGGAGTATCTTCCCACGTACACTGGGATGGGATTCCTGGTTCTAGATACGACTCTTCGACTACACAGGATTGATTCTCTGGTCTATAAGGAGGACTATTTTGATGAAATGGAGGAGGTAGAGGTTCCTCCAATGAGTCCTCATCCATCTCCCCACGATCCACAAGCTTGGCATCAGTTACATCTTCATTAAGATCACTGATCAGATCAAGCCAAGTTTTGACAGGGATGCTGCAGATTCGTTCTAACATGCTGCTTGAAGGGTTTACATGCTAACGAACCACACAAACAAAAAGTATAAACATATGTGTCCAATTGCATATACTACATATCTGAAATCAAAACAAACTACAAATTTAAGAGTCTTGTCAGTTTAAAAGCCATGTAATTAAAAATTTCTATTATCAAACAACAGCAGAGTAAATACTACTTTTGACTTCCAGAAGGCCACATGTAGGAATCATTATTCACCACACATGCTTGCTCGGTTAAAGGGTTAATCTAAACTACTTATTCTCTTGAGTAAACAAACATTTGTGGTTGTATGTATGTGTAGACCAGGCATACATTATTTTGCAAACATTTATAAATGTCATCATAAAAAGTACATATTAGAATCCCACTCCAAAGAAAGGTCAAGTATGAAAAGAAAAACATGTTTGTACTAGTCAGAACAGCTTAGACTAATTAGTAAAGGCACTTAGCTGGACAAATGGTATTCAGGAAAAATTTTTTCTCTTTGCCACCATGTCCAGGCTGGCTCTGGGGCCCACCCAGCCTGCTCTGAAATGAATACCATGGATAAAGAGGTCAACAGCAAATAAAGTGATGATTGCTTAGAGCTTATCTCCACATCTGGCAGGATGCTTAAGCAAAGGGGCAATTTACTGTAACTGAAAGTTAATAAAATGCACAACGCTGTTAACAGTGAACAGCCTTTGGTAAGCAAAGGGCTTATGTCACAACAGAACGCACATGAAGCTTATGTCAATATAAAATCTAGGCAGAAGTGTGAAAGAAAGTACCTTTCCCATTTGCCACATATAAAGGACTACTTGCACATGGAAACATCTTTCAACTTCATAATTGTAACAGACAATTACTTTCCACAGATAATTATACTGTATTAAAATCTGTGGAATCATAGAATTCAATTTCATACATTGTGGGAATAAAAAAAGTGAGTCTCTGAAACCAAAAAGCATGAGAATGCTTCACAACAAATGTGACGTTTACCTCTTTCTCAACAAGTCGAAGATCCTTGAAGTTCAAATAACCCACTGGAGCAACAGCATCATTAGAATGGATCACAGTCTCATATTCATCACTGCAATGGATATTTATGACATTCATTATATTTTTAAAATTGATTGCAAATATGAATATCAATTACACCTTGCGGGCTTCTATGTATTATTATTATTATTATTATCATCATTATCATTATTATCATCATCATCATTATCATCATTATCAATAATAGCATTACTGTTACTTCACTATTATTGTACGTATGGGCTGGGGGAGGACCATACTTACATGACAATAGTCTTGATAAACAATGGACAATCAAGAGTAAATGTTTCATACTCTCCACCTTCGCCACATATATTTAATCCGTATTTTTCATTCTGTAAAGGAATTTTTTTATGTCAAGGAAAAACACCCTCAGGATTCCTTCCTGCTAAACCCTCAATACATATACGCCCAATACGAAACAAATCAGATACAAAGACTAGAGAAATACTTGTTTCAAACTGAGCAGTTTAAAATTATTGGAATGTATAATTTACCATCTTCACAATATGAGGATGAAGATCAGCTATTGTCATCCCAAGATGCTTTGAAGGATCAAGTCCCAATGCTGCAACTTTGATGACAATTGCCTCAATCTGACAGTCTATCATTTCCTGAAGTAATTCCCCTTGGTCTCGACGCCACAAGTAGGCCAATGCCACAAGGCCAAGACGAGCACACCTGAGTAGCATCATACAGCATAAAACACTTATATAAAATAATGTCTATGATTCGTAATATCAAAACTTATGTCAAAACCCATATTCCATAATTTCAAAACTCTAGAGTGATTATCTAACAGCTGACAACTGTGTTTTGTAACTAACACATTCATCCGCTGCAAATAATTACAATATGCAATACAAAACACAAGTCACTCTAGTGACAGCTAATGGTGATGGCAAGCTTTACTTCAATATGTAAAGTATTCCTTAGAGCAGAAATTCTCAAACTACATGGATCATAACTAACATAACTTTTAAAGATCAGCATCCTCCTGTAGACAATAATTACAACACACATATACTGTTGCTCACAGTATTCACCACATTCTTAACATTGAACATAAAGTCATTTCTTACTTCTGGAACACTTTCTTAATAATGTAAGTTTGAGAACCACTGCATCACAGAGAAGAAATCAACACAAAATATTTTTTTATGACATGTACTTACACATTTTCAACTCTGATTCGTTGATAATCGGATAAAATGGCTCCAACAGCCACAGCATCCACATCGATCTCATCCTGTTCATTTAGCAAGACCAAAACTTAACTGACAATCTTACATCAAATTTTGAAAATATATCTTTCATATGGCAAAATGACACAAACATTCATATTTTAAGACTACAACAACTTTCAAACTGCAGGAGACAAATAACATCAGAACAAATGCAGAGGACAGACAATTCCCAAAATATGCAATTTCAAGTTACATAATATAATAATCTAAAAAGTAAAAAAATTAAAATAATAACATTTTTGAAACCGCATAAACTTTTTCCTTGCAAGAATGAAAGTGAAATGAGACAAAGGTGACAGAAGATGACTGTTGAGACAGCACACAGTGACTTGTGCCCACATTAAGTGGAAGGACACATGCCTTCTACATCAACATGCTGTTTTAAATGGTATTTTGACCCTCTACTTGCCCATAGTCATAACTGGACAGCATCTCTGCAAGAAAGTGGAGGGCCTGCCCCTAGCAAAAGACTCAAAATAAAAATTAAAAAGACATTAGAAAACTTTCTCAAGAATTAAATTTAACTACTTCAACTGTGAAAATAACTTTGAAAAACCATTAATGCATAAAAGATCACATGAGATGTTCAGCACCTTTAAAATGAACAAGACTTATGAACCATGCTGGTGCTATGTTTGAAATGGAAAAGTTATTAATATTGTGGACAGAGAATTAAAAAAAAAAACACACACGCACGTGCACATACAAACACACACGCACACACAAAGTGCCACTTAGCATAATGGCGATTCAAGAAAATGTAGAAGTCTCTTTGAAGATGTGATCCATAAGCAAGATCCATGGCTAGTATCGGGTGGTTTCTTACATTTTGAGATTTAGCAAATGTTTATCATGTGATGTTCAGTAGTAAGGCTGCAGCAATGTATCCTTATTTTCAGAAAAATTATAGAAGGTGGTTGGTTATATGGCACAGCAAAACATGATTATTCTTGGGGGGGGGGGGAGACAGAAGTGGGAATGCCTAAGAGACCTACATTTCCAAAGAAGAAAGAAGACTGTCAAGGATTCCAAGCAGCAAAAGAAAGTCTAACACTTTTGCTTCAGCAAACAGACAGGAGTCAAAAGTTGAAACCATATTTTGTTTACCATTCCGAAAAGCATCAGGCATTAAAAACATAAGCATGGTTACCCTTTCAGTTTATTACTGACCAAAAACCAAGGCTTGGATCACAACAGTCCTTTTAGAAGGCTGGTTCAACTGTTTCATTCCTGACACAGAAAAATACCAATGAGGAAATGTGTCCCATTCCAGATTCTTCTTATCTTTGATAATACTAATGGTCATCCTGCACAATTAGACAATTTTTGTACAAATGTTTAAAACACATATTTCTTTCCCTGAACACTAGAACAATCCTCCAGTCCTCCAGCCTATGCATGTGAGTAATTATCAACTTTAAAGCATATTATCTAAAAGAACAGCTGGAGTTTGAATTTCAACTGGACTCCACTGTAAATATATATATGTGTGTGTGTGACAATACGTATTTTCAATTCTGACTTGCACAAAATTCAACTCACATTGGATTTTCTGGAACGTAACTACTGCGAAGTTGGGGGAGGGGGGGGGGAGGTTGAAAGCATTATTTTATGGTGTACAACTAATTTATGAGAGGTACTCAGAGTTGCACTGAGAACAACACAAATGACTGATAGCAGCATGCTGTTATCCAGAATTCTCATGTCTTGGCTCACTTTCTCTGGAACTGATTTTAAAATTAATTCCATATTCACCTGCTCATTTCCAATAAATAATAACAATGATATTAGATAAACATAATAACTGAACCAAAATGTACACACTTTCCACACTTCAGGAAACTGCATACTTGCAATATTTGATGTCTTTGAGACACATTACAACAAGAGTTGCTAAATGAGGCAGAAATTCCCTAAACACTGCCAATCATTTAGATTCCATGTAACAAAACACATACACACACACAAATATATATATATATATATATGTACACATATGCGCATATACACAAACATGAAAGCACAATGTAACAGTTTTCTCTCATGTACAGGTTAGAGGACACCTGCTACAAATAGAAACACACATAAAAATATCAGCTTTTGATACGTCTCAGAAATGGGAAACAATCGAGAGATACACATGAATTCTCAGTAGGAATGATGGGAAAATTTACTTCATTACAATATGAATTCATTAAGAAATCTAGCCGTTCAAATGTACCACATATATACATATGTCAAATGCAACAGTACGTGAGTACCTTAACTTTAAAAGTTTATAAAGGATCACTGAACCCATTATCAGGCTCCCTCATATCTTCTATATGTTGAGCCTCAAAAAAATACTGCCTACTCACACACATAATAATGTTTGAATCTGGGGCAAGTTACCACCCAGGTTATCACAGAGATAATGCTTATATTCATGACAAACCAAGTCTGAAGACACTGGCAATCCTGACTGGCAGATTTAGTAATTTTTATGAGTTTCCCCAGGTAAATTCTCAGACAGTAACTGGAAGCATGTGGACATGTCCTTTTTAATGTACCTGAATCCACCTTCATGTGCATTTGTACATCATACTGAAAGACATAACTTTTGTATGGGGCAGAATATCTTTAAGTAATAAACCTATAGATAAGACAAGAAAACTAAATTGTAAAAAGTTAAACAAATTGCAACCAATGGCTAAAAAAAACTTACATTACTTCTGTTGAAATAACTCTGTACAGGCACTTTCCTTTTAAGTTACAGGGGGGAAAATCCATTATAAATTAAAATGTAATTTATTATTAAATAAATAAACTCAAAATATACAACATGATTATCCTTAAGATGACCAACACCTTTTCATTTATATCAGCACTATTAACCTTTACTGGCCATTCAATGCACCATTATAATGGACCACACACATAATCCAGTTGGCCAAGCATTCCAATTGTTTAGTTCTAATACAAGTTAAAATCCAGCCACCAACTGAGCAGTACTGGGGCATTTAAATTCCTCTACTCCTTGATAATGAAGTTATGAAAAAAACATGTTTCAGAACAATAAAAACTTACTACCAAAGAAATTAGTCACTACTAGCATTAAGAGTAGTTCAAAAACAGTATGACTTAACTAAAACTCTATTTCTATGTTGTCCTAGTTTCAACTTAGTCCTTCTGTTAGTATTTCATACACCAAAACCCAGTTCATCTGAAATTTCAACATTCTGACATCCCTTTAATATATCAAAATCTGCAGCTTGGTCTTCCAAGAGTTTACATGGTAAAGAACCATTAACCCAAAAGACCAGATCCAAAGTACAAGAACATATTCTTTCCTTTTCCCAACACATAATCTAATTCAAGAACATACTCTACATTATCAGACAGTTTTGTTAAAAAATTATTCCATGAAATATTTTCATAAATGGGGGCCAATCAAACACAGGGTTCCACAAAGCTCAGTACTTGGACCACTATTTTTATTCTTGTACATTAACACATTGCCGTCAGCTCACACAGAAATGCGTGATTGCTCATCCATGCGTTGTTGACGGGTCCCACATTTCTGCGTTTTCTTACACGACGTCCAACACGCGCGTTTTTGAGCTGGTCTGACACACTGATCGCTTCAAGGTTATCGTCAGCTACATGCAGGATGTTTGGATCTCAAGTTACAAGCAGACAGACCGCTCTTGAACCCTATTTTAGAACGATAAGCCTGCAACA
>Ga0123354_10001253_pt1 | contig 30139 bp, 15 predicted proteins | sample TergutLab28metaG_2_FD_97872 | JGI IMG/M metagenome (GOLD analysis project Ga0123354, IMG submission 97872) | Labiotermes labralis P4 segment gut microbial communities from Petit-Saut dam, French Guiana - Lab288 P4 | ecosystem: Host-associated > Arthropoda: Insects > Digestive system > Gut ... | reverse complement strand
TGCTAAGTGCTACCCGCGCGGTTCACAACCTAGCGGCAGCCTGTGTTGCGGCCGGCGGTGGCATTTTCGAAAATCAGCTTTAAGCACCGATAAATTCAAATTAAAGGTAATTTCACGAAGTTATCTTTAAATTCGTACTTTAAATGTATCATGTATTATGCTAGTTAATTATTTTGTTCCGTTTATTGTCAGTAATCGTTACCTTCTATTCCGAGATTCAAACGGTCATAACTCCGTAACCGTCCAAAATCGGACACATGTTTCTATGAACCTTTTTGACCACAAACACCTAGGAAATCACCTCCTGCAGTTATGCCCTAAAGTCGTGAAACACCCTGTATATGTATATAACTGTATTTATTTATATAGTATAATTAAATTTGTTTGTGTTCTTAATCCAATAAATGTTTGTTGAGGAGCTAAGAAAGGATGATTTCATTAACATGCTAAGTATAATCGATGGTGAACTATAAAATTCGAAAAAAAAAATATTTTTAAGACAAATTAAACAAAAAATGCTTGATTTCAGGCTTCCGACGAGACGTGGATGAGAACTGCGCTCTTCTGGATTATTACGCAGCGAGAAGTGGTAATTTCTTTCTAACGTTTCGGGACAACCTATCGGTAAGTCTCGAATCTCTGAACGTAACGTAGCCTCCCCATAGATGTGTGCTATGCGTGATTTTAGACTTCTGCCCCAAAGTAGACGAGAACTGCGCTCTTTGGGTTTGTTACGCAACAAGTAGTGATAGGTTGTCCCCTAAACGTCGGTAATAAATTAGCACTACTCGCTGCGTAATAACCAAGCAGAGCGCAGTTCTGAAACAACAAATGGTTAATCCAAAAATATTCGTGAACGCACAGTTGAACTTGCGTTACGCAACCCGGGAAGTCACTGCTTAACACTGTGCTTTAAACCAGGAGATTAGAAACTTTGGGCCGCGGACTCCCGATGGGCTAAGGGGATTTAATGGAAAGGCTTCGACATTATTCCAGAAGCCCCTTGAATAAAAATAACTTTGCAGGAAGTCCTGCCTCTTCTGCCAGAGCTTAATTTATTTTGCAACTCTTTTGTGATAAATAAAATGTGAAGACAAAAAAAAATAGTTCATTACAACAAAAACACAACAATATTATATAATTATTGATATTTTGTTATGGCAACATGTTTCGGTTTTTCTTTAGACAATTTTCAGGTCAAAGTTCTTAAGTAAAAGGTACAATCAGTGCGTACTGCGTACTGTGGGATCCCGTAGTACATAGCAAGCACTGATTGTACCCCTTACTTTAGAATTTTGGCCTGAAGGTGGTCTAAACAAGAGCCGAAACATGTTGCCATAACAAATACCAATAATTACAATTAACGTTATATTTTTGTGATTTGGACGCAACAAACTATTTGTTTTATTGTGCAAATTGCAACACAACGGGACGTCTTCGATTAAAATAACATGTGAAGATATTTACTGCAGTTACTGACTTCATATTAGTATCATATAATTACATAGTTTATTAATTAATTGAGTCTAAAAATAGACGTATTAGAGTATGCATAGGTCTGAGAATTTTTTTTTATCGTAAGAAGAGTTTCTAATGTTCGAAAACCTTAAAAAGTGTTACTTAAAATCTAAGTATTTTAATATATTTAAAGTTACTCCCGAAAAGCTAAACCTGAACAGAACGAAGTAAAAATAAATTTTATTATCAGAATGTATTAGTATGACAATCATGGGACAGGTTACAACACAGCGTGAATAATGTCGACAATCATATAACATTTTAAATTTGGACACGTTCTTTCTCTTGGGCTCCTATTTTTTTGTCCTCACAGAGTACGTAACTTAATGGCTTTACTGACCTCAAAACCTTATTTCCAATATCGCGTTGACTTATTGTACTTTAAAATTTAAGTTTAATGTAATCTTTATATGCCTGTAGTAACACTATTCTATCTACAGTTCTTCTCATTTCTCCTTATGTACAACAGAAAGCTGGAAGATTCTGTGTTGGAGCTAACCATAAAACCGCTTCATAAAAACATCCTCTGTTTGACAGTGGCGGACACAGTGGCTTTCACAGCTAACGTTGTTAAAAACACAGCATTCACGAGTTAACGAAAATTTGATTATTGTAACAAGTTACTCTTTGTTTTGTTTTAGGCGCAACAGCCCCCAGTGGGCCAGGGCCTCCTCTTTCTGGAGGTTTCTAGATCACACCCAACGACGCACCACAGTCGGTAGGACTCCTCTGGACGAGTGATCGGCTCGTCGCAGAGACCTCTACCTGACAACACACAACACTCACAACAGACAAAGATCCATGCCTCCGGTGGGATTCGAACCTGCTATCTCAGTAGCCGAGCGGCCGCAGACCGACGCCTTAGACCGCGCGGCCAATGGGACCGGCAACAAGTTACTCTATGTCGACTAACACTTGCCGACGTTTCGGAAAAACTTGGTGCTTCGATTTCAGCGTCAATCAATTGACGAAGAGTGAAATTCAAACCTCGCATATTCACAAGCTACTTTACGCAAGCCTTCCATCACCAGACACATTGTTACCTTGCTGTGAGTTCTCGAGGGTGTAATCGTCTACACAACCAATCAACTCTGTTCTCTCATCGCATCATTTCTACACGATGAAGACAGAGAAGACACTTGTCACTTGTCTTAAGTGCCGCATCACCGAGAAAATGTTACTAAAACATTCTGTTGATCTTCATGATAAACGTCGAATAGTTCCAAATACTCTCTAGTAGTTGATCAAAATGAACTCGTAAACAATTCTTGGCACGTATTTTCACACGTATTTCCTTTAAATCCAAATAATTCCTTGGCACAGGGCCTTCCTTTTTGGAAAGAACTTTTTTCTCATCTACTGTCCACGCAACATTTATTGCATAAAACACACAAGTTTCGCACAATCGCCATGTTTTTTATGTTGACTTGGAAACAAAGATTCATACAAGTATGTGTTTGTTTATACACGTAATCTACCCCAATACCAAGTTCCATGTGCCTGTCTCTAAGGCTGCGTTATTTACCTCCACAAAACCAAATGCAAAAGAAAATTTTCACATGGCCACCATGTTGTATTTTGCATTCTAAAACAATTAGTTAATAAAATTGTTATATTTTAAAATACCCATTAGATTACCATACATCATTTTATGGCCTTCGATTTAATGTCGTCCCATCTCACATTTCCGCGTGTCCGTCATATTCCCTTTACTGACAGTAGGAAAATAAAAGTGAAATATTGCGAAGGCTTTCAGTGGAATAACGTTTTGAGAAACCAATTTGGGTATTTTCAAATTTTAAGCGCGGGACACGCAGAGAGTGTAGTAATCACATACGCATAATTCAGGTGGGCTAAAATGAGGAAGAGTTTTCAGATTGATATTACTGAAAAATGTTCAGTTACATGGGGTAAGCAAGCGTCTCGTCACGGATCGGAGCACTAACGGCCTGAGGGGTTTCACAGATTAAGTGACATGGTCCGGTTACTGTAACACCATGAAGTCTGAACTGGTTGTGTGGTCGTTAGGTCATCAATAGCTGAATATGACAGCTTCACACTGCCGTACTGAGAAACAGAGCGTGAGTGATGGTGTTGTGCACACATACATCTGTATTAATTTGTTTATGACTTAATGCTCCATTATGGTTGCACAATTGTAATTTATTACAGACTGCATCAGCAGAATTCGAAATGTATCCATATTAATCATGAAGTTCTTAGAGGAAATGTTTGCACGCAAATACGGATGGCCTACTTCCACACATAATACACGTGGTCTTACAGTTCTCAGTAAAACATATCTACTCTTCCAGCTGCCTTCAATAAAAAAAACAAGTGGAAATTACGTTAAAACTGATGTGATATATTTCGTTTTTTTTTATGCAAAATATTAAGGAAACAAATTATTGTTTTCAGTTCCAGTAGAAACAACGTTATTTAAACATATCGGAGGTGAAATAACGAAGAAACTAATAACATCATATTTGGAGAAACACAATTTATGCCAGACTTACGTACAGTATTTTAACCGCAACCTTGCTTTTGGTGTAACTTATCCTGACATAATTGAGGAAATGTCATTGATAAAACACAACTTGTTTCCACAACACTACTTTAAATAATCAAGGAATAATACGTAATTAATTTAATCGGATACATGAGTGGATGTCACCAAATTATCAAGTCACAATCATCTAAGAGATATTCAAACTGCTTAATGTCTTTTCCTTTTATAGTTCCTGTAGATTTCCATGCTGATGCATTAATTATTGCAATACTAAAAAATTTTACTGGAAATTTAATATGTAATGATTTTAATTTATTAAGATTTTATTAATTACAACTGCAATATTTACCTTAATCACTCACTACGGTACGTGTCCATTTGTTAACGGACTGGGAAGTACCAGAACTTCACACCTGTTGTAGAAAATGTGGAGCAAAATCTATCCAACTCAAGATCAGAGACAGCTCGAATACAATAAATGCTTGAAGCAAGAAGTGTGTTTATAGCCGAGGAAATTACGGGACTCATAGAACTTCGACATAAAATTTTAACACGCATAACGAAGCTTTGTCAATATATTAAACAGGAAAGGGTCTGGACGACCAAAGAATCTGAGTTACATTCCAGGAAAGAGCAAAGAGACGGTTCGCCTCACTGCAGTGCTTATACCGTCTTCAGGCCCCAACAAACCAGCCATTCGAGGGGTGTCAGTGACTATGTTCCGCCAGTACAGAAGTCGAGGCATGAACCTGACCACTCAGCTCCACAAACTACCGAGATAAGCCTAAGTGGAGTTGTACCTTTATTTCCTCAGACGTCCTCAGGTTTTAGCGCTTCATTAAACACAGGAAGAACAAACATATTATAAGCAGCTGTTTGCTCTGGATTCTAAAAGGGCACATTCTTTAACTGGAAAAGGATATTAAATTTCTTGCACAAAACCAATATCCAAATCGCTTCAGTGTGTGATCTAGGAACGTTAAGCTAAACAAGGCACAGCTGTAAATAGATTTCGATTGTGCAACGTAATAGGAGTTGCCTCTTAAAAGTGAGGTCAACTGGAATGAAATGTTGGTAAAAACACAGAATCCAACAGACTGTATTCATGTGAGTTTTTCTCCTAGCACGTGTAGAGAGAAGTTCTACAGCATCTCTCTGCAGTCTGTATTACAAACTAACGGAGGCATTACGATCAATCAACACTACAGTGTCGTTGTCAGTGAAACGGTCAGTCCTTTCCAGACGGCTTCTTCCACTCTTCGTTGTTTGAGGACAGCCTCTGTTTATTTATAGTGGAGTAACACTAAACACCTGTTACAGATACACACAGTATCTAGCAGATGAGACCAGCGAACAAATTTCTTCAAGCTGCAGACTGCGCCATACACAGAAACAAATAAACCGATAAAAATAATTACTGAAATTATCGCTTTAGCACAGAACGAATACCAAAGACACTCACAGCTAGTGGAGGGCATTAACTCCACGCAACAGACTTCTCTCGAATCAAATATTCATTTCGCTAGACAAGCAATTTCGCGTCTTTTATGGAAGCATGAGGTTCACTAACATGTTAATGACAGCTTACAATTGGTTCCTATAGCAAGAGAGTCGAATCCAGCCCACGTTTACATTCGACCCACCCTCACACCCACACCCCAACTCTTTATATTTTACAAGCTATAGGTGACGTCAAACATGAGGATAATTGTGAACAAGGGATTGAGAAAGGCGTCCGTGGCTTCATTTGAAGTAGAGTCCTGCAATTTCGAGGAGTCTAAACCACGGAAGCCTAAGGTACAACAGCCGCCCACTTGCGATGAATCTTTCCCGAACCTCCTGAACATGAATCACGCAAGCTACAACATGCATTTCGGTACAAATTTGTTGCTCATGTTCGTTGGTTTTTTTTTATTTATCTGTATTAGACTCATAGCTCTCTTAACACTGAATAACACCAAAGGATTTTTACTAGGAAAATTGTATGTAGTCATTTACAACTGTGTCACATGAGGTGTATTTAATGACTATTTAATGGACAACTACATGTTTCGGCCTGTACTGGCCATCTTCAGGTTGTCTTAGGGGAACTTAAGATCTTACTATAAGCATTCACGCGCACGTGGTGTAGAGATCTCTACATACAGGCCTTATTAGCAAAACAACAACAAAAACAGGAATCTAATAAAACCAACAAAAAACAAAAATAGATACAGAAAAATAAATAAAGCTATTGTGGGGGTGTGCCGAGCCCGTATGTAGAGATCTCTACACCACGTGCGCGTGCATGCCTATAGTAAGATCTTAAGTTCCTCTAAGACAACCTGAAGATGGCCAATGCAGGCCGAAAGATGTAGTTGTCCATTATATAGTCATTAAATACAGCTCATGTGACACAGTTGTGTTTGACTACATACAATTTTCCAAGTTTCACACACACAACGGGGATGACACACTTCCTGGATTTTTAATAATTAGTATGAACCTGTTTGAAATTTCAGCCGGAAAACCTGCAAATTCCCATCTCTAGCTACATTTTTTAGATTATGACCATTACGGAGATCTATGAAATCATAATTTCCCTTAATATGAACGCCATAAATTTGAAAATTTGTTGAGCGATACGAATCCTGTATGAAAAGTTGCGGGCTGCAATTACCACCAAAGTGTGCGAACAACTACACCACTTCTAACTCCATCAAGCAAAGTTCTTCACGAGAAGCCGGAAATTTCCCACCGTTTATTAAACACGAATGTTGATTACTAAAGTCACAAGAGGTCGCCACTTTCTGAAGTCTACAAGCTACAATACAGAAATGGTGGTTATGTTTTGTCACAATATTTTAAGGGATTCTCCTGAAAGTATTGTGTAGAACCACGAAAACCCCAGTCGGGATAGCTGGAAACACAGTAGCAGCCTGCCAAAATTTTCAGTTTACCTCTCAGCTAACCTCCTCAGTTCCCGGCTGGAGTGTGAATATTTCTCTGTTGCAACCTAATTATTGTGTTCTCCGTCTCACGCGCACCTGCCACAAACAGATGTTGCCCGGGGTAAAGTAATAATTTCTAATTATTGCCCCTACAGTGTGCATAGATATTCAATGAATACAAACCGGAAGTTCTACCTGAAAATTGTGTATCTTTCTGGGAAATACTTCAGAATCCAAGTCACAACATGTTATTATGTGGCCCTGTAGCTATGGACTGAACAACTGTGTGACGTCAATTCAAAAACACTGCCAACACAATTAGAGACGGCGCTGGCAGTTACTGGTCCGAGTTATGAATTTTGAACAATTAAAGACACAAAACGTTTTGGCAATTTTAAGGAAACAACAAGCCTTCATAATTAAATCACATAACAAAACTTTTTCTGTTCCTTCATTCATGTAATTCGTCAAAAAATTATGAATTCTCTGCCGTGACTAAATACGCGCTGTGACGTTCAACGCTGCATTTCACCATTTCACCATTTCCTTCAACGCTATATATCTTACGTAAAAATGTTATTTACCCTCTGCTTCCTTGAAGAATAAACCTTCTGTACAATCTAGCGGTTGCTCTTTTGATTAATAAATTCTTCGCTTTTATTGAATCCAAAATTTTGATTCCGTTTTCACGTGAACCTAACATTGGTCCTTACCGTGAGAATGAAATCGCCATTATACTTTCTCATAATGGAAATCTTTAATTGAAAATTTAATATTATCCTCTCTTCTACATCTAGTTCCTCCAAATGGTCTTTCCTTCAGGATTATCGACCAGAATTTTGAAGGTATATATCGTCTCTCCATGGATGTTACATTTCCTTCACATTTCTTTTTCCTTAGCTAAATTGGCCTAGTTATGGGGTTACTTATTACGATGCTCCGCAATATGCAATAATTTTCGACGTTTCTCCTACTCCCTCCTCGCAAGTTCCAATACATTTTCCTCACCATCCTCTACTGAGACATTTTTAATTTATTTTAACTACTTTTAACATTTAATCTATTTTCTCTTATTAATATGAGGCAGTGTGTTTCATAAAATAACAGGCAGAAATTTAACCTTGTTATTTCCCTACAGGCGATAGTAACCACATACGTAAAAATACAACACACGTAAGACTATTTGTAAAGGTGTGACAATCTAAGAATGATTGGCATGAAGTATAAAAACAAACTAGTTTTCTGTTCCTAAAATACTGGTAAAGTACAAGTAATTTAAAATTGCGAGTGTACATGAATAAAGAACAGGTATGTACATCAGAAATTCAAAACCATTTTATCGAGATTTTGAAAATTCGTTTAGGTAAGAAATTTAGATATTATTCTCCACTTGTTATCCTTTATTACCTATAGGTTCATCCTTCTCCCTGTTGCCTGACTGAGTGCTGGAGGCAGATGGTGACTTCCCCCAATTTACCCTTCTCTTTTCCCTTCTCGTCACTTGCCTCTCCCACCCATCATTACTCAGCATTCCAGTTTATGTTATGTAATGTAACGCGCTGTGCAACTGCAAGAGTTACACGTAAATTGCATCGACGGAGGAAAATTGAAAATGACTTCTAGACATGTTATTAATTATGTGCCGGATGTTTGATTGTCAGTTCGCGTATTTCATATCTTGAGACATCCGCGGGAAATTATCATAAGGACAGCCGAGATTCAAGTGAATATGCTAGCTCGTTAACCTAAATCTACGGAATTATTCTGTGCGTTTATCTCTTGGTCCAGACAAAAGCAATGCTTTCGTTGGAGAAAGACATCTATTTACAATTGGGTGAGAAAGTGAAGTATTCGAAGCAACACTTGTACCACTGTCAGAGTCCTCCACAAACCTCACGTGGTCTGACAGGGGATCGAAACCTAACCTTTACAGTGAAGGCTACAGACTAACCGACTGAGAGAGAAGACGATCTTTTAAAGACTGTGATTGCTCGTGACTGCACATAAACATTCTGTTTGTAGCTCACAGAAAACACGCGTTTTGTCCATTACAAAGACGTGTCAATGTTGTTTAGAAGATATGGTAGCTCAGACGGTAAAGCGACTGACTACGGGCTGGACGGTCCGGGATTGAATCCCTGTGGGGACGAGATTTTCCGCCTGTCCAGACCGGCCCTGGTCCCAACCAGCCTCCTGTAAAATGGGTACCGGTTCTTTCCCGGGGGTAAAGTGCTGCCGAGGCGTGCTGCTGACCACTCACACCCTTCTGGTGTGGCAGACATGGAAGAGTAGAGCGATACCTCTAACCACCCTGTAGGTCAAACTGGGCCTGTAACGGGATCGCTTCACCTTTTAGAAGAAATAGTCGACATATAATGTAAGAATGACACTAAACTCATACATAAACTTTGTGGCACTACAGAAGCTGGAAATTATAGTAACCACAGCGTTCTAAATGGTTAACTAGTCTGATCTTGCAACTACACGATTCTACACGATCGGTGATTGTCACGGTTCTGGGCTCAGTGCGGCTAGCTTGCTGATTGGACTTGATTTTTATACAGAGTAAATCCCAATCCCACTAGCCTGAAGCAATCAATGTGCGTGGCACATTGCACATGGAGTTACTGTCCTTGGAATGAAAGGCATTGTACCGTGTACAGGTGTGAGGATCGGCAATCCAACACAAAAAATTGCGCAGCAGATGGGCAGCCAGTGACTGGGTCAACAGCACAAAATATTCAGCCTTGACTACAGACAGCCCAGAAGACATTCTACACGTAACTACCATCTTCCGAATTACAGTGACATGTAGCTAGCGCGTAATCTCCAGGCTATTTTGTGAATTTATGAATATTACGAGGGGTGTTCATAAGCCCTTAGCCTGACCAGGAAGGAAACAGGCTACAAAGACCAAAGTCGGTATTTATTCACCATAATCCCCACGAAGCTCAATACACTTCTTAGCCCGTTGCTCTAACTTTTGCGAGCCACTCAAAAAAAATTCAGAAAGTTGTCCGTCCAAACAGGTCTCCACGGCAGCAATGACCTCCGCGTCGGAGGAAAAATAGCGACCTTTCAATTGTTTTTTCACTCTAGGGAACAGGTTGTAGTCCGAAGGGGCCAGATCCGGAGAATAGGGTGAGTGATCAAGACACTGGAAGTCCAGGTAGGCCAGTTTCTTCTCGGTTGCAAGCGCCCAGTGAGCAGGGGCATTGTCGTGCAAGAACAATGCCCCCTTGGTGACCTTCCCGCAGCGTTGTTCCTTCAAAAGTCCTTCAATTTCATCAGCAGAGATGAGTATTACTCCGCTTTGATAGTTTGGCCCTTTGGAAGATAATCAATGAGGAGGATGCCGTCTTGATCCCAAAAAATCGAGGTGAGAACTTTTCCAGCGGATTTTTGCACTCGAAATTTTTGGAGCGTGGTGGGGTGATCCGCTATGCCGCCACTCCATTCATTGTTGCGTTGTCTCTGCGTCATAATGATAAAACCAGGTTTCGTCCATGGTCAACAATCGCGAGAGGAAATCATTTAGAACACGACGAAAAAATTCCATATGTAGCTCAGACGACTTGCACCGTTGACGTTTTTGATCCGCATTCAGGCATTTCGGGACCCTCTTCGCGGAGAGCTTCCGCATGTCCAAATCTTCGTGAATGATGTACCCAACCCCCTCACGTGAGATGCCCAGTTGCTCAGCTATCGATTTAGCCGAAATCCGGCGATCTTCTAAGATTAGCTCGTGATTTTGATCAATAGTCTCCGGAGTGGTCACTGTTTTGGGTCGTCCAGGACGAGGCGCATTACAGGTGGAAAAATCACCACGTTTAAACTGGGCTCCCCAGTTTTTGACAGTGGCATACTTTGGTGCATGTTCCCCTAATATTTCTGTCAGAATGGCGTGAATTTCCTTCGGCGCGTTGCCTTGCAAAAAAAAAAACTGGTGACAGATCACGTCTCGATGTTGTTGAAATCGCGCGCGTCGCCTGACATGCTTCCTTTCAGCCTCTGTAACAAGAAAAGACTTGCAATTCGGCACATGAAGGGACCCCCCTTTCCAATGACACTATCGATTCCGTCCTACGACTTCGGGAATTAGGTCGGGCCACGGACTTATCAGCACCCCATCGTAACTTTCTTATTAATTCAACGGTCTATAAGTAAAAGCTGAGAAAACTGGGTACGTGGTCAAGTCTCGAAATTAGAATGAAGAAAAAAAATCGCACTGTACAAATTGATAATAAATCCTTTGAAGGATGGAACAGTTCAAATAATTGGGAACAACCGTAACAAATCAAAACTCCATTCAGGAAGAAATTAAGAGCTGATTGAAGTCAGGGAATGCTTGCTTTCTTTCGGTGCAGAATATTTTATCTTCTAGGTTACTACCCAAAAGTAAAAAAATAATAATAATAATAATAAGACACGCATAAATCTAATTTTGCCTGTTGTTTTGTACGGGTGTAAAGCTTGGTGACTCACATTGAGGGAGGAACGTAGGCTGAGGGTGCTTGAGAATGGGGTGTTGAGGAGAATATTTGGGCCCAAGAAGAGCGAGGTAACAGAGGGATGGAAAAGACTGCATAATTAGGAGCTTAATGATGTCTCCTGTGCACCAAATATTATTCGGGTGATCAAATAAAAAAGAATGTGATGGGCAGGGCATGTAACATGCAAGGGGAGAAAAGAGTTTATACAGGATTTTGGTGGGGAAAATGAGACAAAGAGAAAACTTGGAAGACCCTGGCGTAGATAAACTTTTGTTATTAAAATGGAGCTTCAGGAAGTGGGATGGAATTGATCTGGCTCAAAATAGGGATGGGTGGAGGGCTCTTTTGAGTGCAGTAATAAAACTTCGAGTTCCATACAATGCGGGGAATTTCTTAACAGGCTGAGAACCTGTTAGATTCTGAACAAGGACTCTGCCACATGGAGTTAGTTAGCTAGTTAGTTCTACCGCTATAAAAATTATGCCCTTTCCCTTCAAAATTCCTGTTTCTTCTAGATTCATTTTTGACTTTTGATAACATACCAATGAAGGGGATTCGCCACAATAATTGAAATAAGAATTTATAACAAATTAACTTCCATGATTTAATAAAAAATGTGAATAGACTCCGGTCACTCCCCTTTTTAGGCAAAACTGAACTTTTGTAAATATCACACAAAGTAACAAAATATAATTTTCGAATATTGAATTACTACTTTCTTATCTAAAGTCATTAAACACTGAGATCGTTGTTTCGAATATTAAACAGCTAAGGATTTGTCCGTGGAGTCGTCTAGCTGTAACTGTTACGTAACCACCAAGACTAATATAGACGTATTTTCTTACAACATTAGAACTCCGGCAACTGGCTTGGCCTACGTCCAAATATCACTTCGGGGACAACTGCTTTCGAGATGCGGTTTGTTGTGGGTCTGTAATAAGTCACGAAAGTGTTTTTTATCTCTTTTTTATTGCCTAAAATATATGATGGCAATTACTACAACACACTTCTTCAAGTTACTGTAATACGAATATAAACAGAAATTTTGGAAAATAAATACAAGGAATTATATCGCTCTGAATACTTAATTTTATGGTCTCAACATAAGGACATTCACAAGTTCACCTGGAAATCACCTGACAGCAAAACATGTAACCAGGTAGATCACATATTGGTTGGTAGAAGGAACTGCACAAATGTTTGTGATGTGAGAATTATGACAGGTGTTGCAACAGAAACAGACCTCTTTTTTGTGAGGTTCAAAATTAGATTGAATTTTAGAGGAGGTGAGAAGACTAAGAAAAGTGAAATAAAGAAGTGGGATACTGGTGAAGTAAATAAGAAAGCAGTAAAAGAAGAAGTTGGTTTGATGAAGAATGTCAAATAATATTAAAAGTTAAAAAGACAGCTTGCAGCGTAATGATTACCAGATATACCAGACAACATTACAAAGAGTATAAGGATAAAGGAAAAAAGCTGATAAAATATTAAGGAAAAGGAGATTATTTTTTAAATCAAAGCTGGAGCAAAGGGAAATTGCTTTTAATATCAACAGTGCAAAGAAATTTTATCAGGAACTGAATAGTAAAAGAAAAGGATTCAAGCCACAAATATTGCTGTTTAGGAATAAGGAAGGTAACATAGTAAGCAACAAACATAAAATCCTGCCAAGGTTGTTTGAATATTATGTGAAGTACTTCGAACTGCAAGATGGAAGGAACAGTGACAGTGGAGAAGTGTGGACAGTGTGCGTACTAACGAATCATACATTGAACCGCCAAATGAGGCAGACATAGGGATGGCAATAAAAAAAATGCAAAATGGGAAAGCGCACTGTATATGATCAAATTGATTGCATTGATTAAATGAGGAGGAAAATAACTCTAGAAGGTTATTTTTAAACTCACTTCAAAAATATTGGAGGAAGAGATCACGCCACATGAGTGGAAACGTGGTGTAATATGTCCAGTTGATAAGAAAGGGGACGTGATGATTGACAATAATTAGAACAGTCACATTGCTAAGTACAGCATATAGAATTGTGGAAAATATTTTACATGAAAAAGTAGTACCCTATGTAGAGGAAATAACAGAAGACTACCAAGGAGTCCTTCGAAGGAGAATCAACTGTTGATCATATTTTTACTGTGAGACAAATATTGGAAAAATATTGGGAACAAAATCTAATTATTGATTTTCAAGCAGCTGTGACACAGTATGGAGAAAGGTGATGTGGAATGAAATGAATAAACTAGGTTTTCCCGCCCCAAAATTAATTAAATTGTGCAAATTTGAAATAATGAAATATATGCTAAGGTTACAATTAGTAAATATACATCCTCTAAATTTAAATTTAACAAACCTTTGAGATAGTTGCTCCTTTTCTGTTTGATATAGTTTGGAAATCGCAACTAGTTGCTATAAAGTAGAAAATCGGGGAAACATATTAGACAGAGGTATTCAAATTATGGCGTATGTTGGTGATGTGGTGCTTAAGGGCAAGAGATTATAGGATGTTGAAGAAGTATTTATAGCAATGGTCGTAAAAACAAATAAGATGGAATTAAAAATAAAAAAAGACAAAATTTGTTATAGTATCACGAAAGCCTTACAATGAGAATGAATATGTAAAACTTTGTACATAAAATTTTGAAATAGCGGAAGACTATACATATCTTGGTATAATTCTAACAAATAAAAATTAATTAAGACCAGAGATTGAAAAAAGAATTACGAATGCAAACAGAACATATCACGCAATTCTACACCTACTACAGAGCCAATTAGTACTCAGAGCAGAAAAAATAAAAACCAATAAGAAATTAATAAGACCAGCGGCAACATATGGAGCAGGAATAAAAATATTGTTAAAAGGCTGACTGCTTTTCAAAGAAACGTTTTAAGAAGAATGTTTGAATGAATTCAAGAAAACGAAAATAGGAGAAAGCGATTTAATAAAGAATTAATACATATGTTTGAAGATTTAGATATACTTTCATTTGCCAGAATAAGTCGGTTGGATTGGATTGGTCATGTTAAGAGAATGGTTAGTAAAAGAAAAGTGAGTCAATTATTTAACAATATTCCTTACGGAATTCCACTAAGACAGCGACCAAAAATAAGTGGAATTTTGTAAAAACAGTTAGTAATAAACGCAAAATTACAAATTGGAAAGAGTGGTCAAAAAGCAGAGCGAAATTGGCGAAGTCCATTACGGAGGCGAAGGTCCACGTTGGACAGTAGTGCCATCGAAGAAGAAGAAGAAGAAGAAGAAGATTTATTTGTTATTATTTTATTTATATGTAAGTGTTTGAACGGCCATTTTTTTTTAAGTTTCAGGATGTTTATATTTTCTTGATTTCTTAATTAATTACATTTTAATAATAAATTATTATGTATCCAATTGGAAACTTAATGATTCTACTCATACTAGTAAATATTTATTATTTGTATAGAAACAATTTACATATCGGTGATGTACGAATTGAGATATATCAGTCTCTGTGGATCATACACTATATTTCGGCATTATCACAACTTCAATAACACATTTTCATTCCTAAAAAAAGGAAAGAAACTTTTGAGATCACTATGTTCTTTGTGTAGGTCTGTGTATCCTCCTTGTTGTAATTTTTGAACGACCCCACTTATGTTCACAGCACGAACGTTACGCCAATTACAACACAACGACGCAACTTTTAGTTTCATACGCTCGCTGTGGTGACGCGTGTGACAGTAACGAAACTTACTTTCTGGTACTGAAGTTGTTTACGAAGATAGACCGTAGAAAATGTATAAAATATAGCAACCTTGTTGTCTTTTCTTTTAAATTCGGACTGACGGCGATAACTAAAGAATCACTGCAGCTACGCATATCGAATGCTGCACAGAGATAGAGGATAATTATATTTACACATTACGTGTAATTGATATGGTAAGTTAACAGTTACTAATGTAGCGACTGTATGAAAATTACGAGGTCATAACTGACGTATTTATCGTAAGCATGATCCATTTTAGGCTGTCTAATTAGCTGTTCAAAAAAATGAAATAAAACGATAATAATAATACAACCTAACTGATACTGGAAGATGCTATGGAATGGAAATGAATGTGGAAAAAAACTAAGATACTGAGAATCTCAAGGCAATCTTTCCCATTGCAGATCACGAAAGATCAAAAATAGCTGAAGAATGTGGAATATTTCAAATATGTTGGTAGCGTGACAACAACTGATGCAAGATGTACGCGTGAAATTAAATCCGAGATTGTCATTAAACAAAAAGAAGGCTCTTTCCACTAGCAAACTGGATTTAATTGAAGGAAAAAAAACAGTAAAGTGCTATATTTGGAGCCTAGCTTTGTATGGACACTTCTGGAAGTAGATAAGAAATAACTTGAAAGTTATGGAATGCGGTGCTGGAGAAGGATGGAGAAGATGTGTTGGACCGATCATGTGAAAAATTAATAAGTGTTACATAGGAGTCAAGGGGGAAAGGAATACAATACGTCAATAATAAAAGGAAATACTAAATTTATTGGTCACAGCTACGTATGAAGTTGAAGTAAATAATGAAGAAGCAATACGAGGAAGGATAAACGTGATGGGTAGACGAAGAAGAAGACGTAAGCAGCTACTGGATACCATGAGGAAAAGAGGGGGTATTGTAAGCTGAATGAGACAAAACTAGATCGCTCTGAGGAGTACTCGCTTTGGATGTGTTTGTGACTTGTTTGTTCCAGGGGAACCTGTTACCAAAGGGAGTTCTGCAGATATTACTGGAAGGAGTAACTAAGCAGCTAGACCCATTCTGCGTCCTAGAAAATACGTACCCACACACTCAAGATATGTAAGTTTAATTTGTGCAGCTTGTGAAAAGATAAGCAAGTGTTTGTGGGGTGGAGGTAAGAAGGTCACAGTCACACCCTGCTAGGGCTCGTGTTTATACTTTCTCCCACCTCGCCTAGATTCTGACGTCAGTTTCTTTTCCTAATGAACAATATATGTATAAATGGTCTTGTATTTCAGAAGCATTAATAACTTCCGGGTAGGACCCAGTGCCGAAGGTCAGTGCTGTAGATGTAATTAATTACGGCAGACTCCCTTCCCCCCTACTCCTATTATATTCCTATAATGAATTGCAAACCAAAAAGTGAAAGATCTTGACAGGAGAGATAAACTTACGTGGTTTCGTAAAGTAATACTATGGTTTTACTCAGTTGCCCCAAGCAAATTTCGGCGTTGTTCCTTAACGTGGGGTATTACCACTTCCACATGCATCTCAGTTCATCACACACGACCAACAGTCTATATCCGAGGCAGGTCGGAGAATGTCAGTCAGCAAACAAAGAAACAAATAACCTACCGGGATCCGCCCAATACCCGCTGCGGTTCTAGGGATAACCATAACCACGACGTTAGCACAGAACACACGGAGTCGCACTGCAGGGTGAGCAATGCAGGGCTGCACAAATCCTGGGTTCCATTTAGTCTGGAAGATTAAATCTTGTACGATGGAGCTTGCTTCGTCTCACCCTTCTGGAGCCTGGGATTCGAGTAGATTAGAGATTTTTCGGAAATTTTTGTACCCCTGAATTAATAAATAATGACTTAGAAGTGATGCGGCAGGAAGCGGTCGTAGCCTAACCTGAGGTACTCCTCCAACATCTGCTTACAGGAACAGGGAACAATAACTGAAAAATCAGACAGGATAGCCAATGTACATGCCAAGATTTACACCCAGGCTCTTTAGAACATGAAGCAGGAAAGTTGTACGCCCGACCACGTTAAGTTCTTAGTTTCCCTCTATGGTTTCCACAACCGTAACGCATCGAAATTGGTCTCCTGGTCTCCGCTGATTTACCGTTACAACACCTGGCGTATGGTAGTCGGTCAAACGTACAGTTACCATTACACCGCACACTGTAATATGTCACGATTTGGATACGCTGTGAAAGGAAACTGCTTCTAGTGCAATAAATACAATTATACAAGTCAATGGAGAGCAGTTTCAAAACGTGATTACGTGGAATGGCATCAGCTGTCTACAGAATTACATTTACAGGTTATGTCATTAGGGTGCGGGAGGTATCACGGTGCGTTAGTGTTTGTTATTATATTCAAAAATGTTGCCCGAGCGTGTAATTTAATTGCATTAAATAACAGTAAATTCATTATGCGAGGACCCATTTCAATCAGAACTGAATGAGGTCACTGTCTTACTGAAAAGCGCTAGAAGTATGCTCCTTGAAGACGGCACGCCTACCATGCTACGCTCATCGCTTGCTGTAATAGCAAACTAGAAGTCTTTAGTTTTGTATCATTTTCGTGATGGATATAAAACCAGGACAACTCAGGCAGCGCTGACCGCATAATTAAGGTATAAACCGCCTGAAACAACTCTTAATATCAGGACACTGTATGGGCACAGTTCGTGAATTTCGGTAAGTCCTGAGTCAAAATTTCGGGTCGGGGCAGGGAACAGCGAGTTGTCTCGTTGTTTTCCTCAGTCCCTCCGGAAATATTCCGGGATGGTTCCTGACACTAATTCGCGACCACGAGTGCTTTCTGCCACATTATTTCCAGTATAGTTTCACCACTAATTCTACTGTCCTGTTCTTGCAGAATACATGAAAGTTGTTGGAGAGAAGGAGAAAGAATTTAACGATGCAATAAATGCAGAAGTGTAGAATATGAGAAGTAAAATAATTTAAATTTTATTTATTTATTTGTTTACAATTTAAAAAAATGCACTCTTAGACGCAAGTGTTTCACTGCACCTTTGGCCAAATATTCCATTTACTTTTGGTAATGGGTTTAAAATGGTTTTTAAAAGAGCCCGAAATGGTCGTTCGGAGTTAGTATGTTGCACTCAACAAACATTTTTTCATGAACTAAACTCCTTTCGCAAAACTATTTGTACATCTGGGTAAATCCTAAAAGTGTTTTGTGCTCTAAGTATTACACAGTTATAGGCAAAAATAATATACGGGTACAAAAAAAGAACAAAGATTAATAGTCTAGGGTCAATCAAGTCACAAAATATCTCAAATTGTAAGACTTAATCTGATTTCCTACCAAGAACTTTATGGTGGCCTCTGGAATGTATCACAGAGTAGCCTGAGAGGTATATAATTTAAAGAGACTAATATGCATTGGTTTGTTCTCCGTAACGCCCCTCTACCTGCCATTGATTCTCTCAGAGCCACGTCAGAGCAGTACTCCTTCCACGCTTGGTTTATTCTTCCACTCTGACGAAGCATGCAGCAGTTTCACCCGAAACGTTACTAATTCCGTACCAAAATACGCTGCCTTATTTTACAGAAGATGAAAAGTCTTCATAGCCACGTCCACGAGAACCTCAAATCTTCATTTAAAAAAAAGTATCTATTTACAAATCAAAAATTCACGATAAAACTCTTTTTCCTCTAAGGGGCTGACCTGTGTTGCGTTCTTACCCGACTGAATGCACATTGCAAGGTCCACGTCTGTATTGCTACAGTACACTTTTCGAACAGTATACAGCTACAGTAAACTCTTCGAACAATGTATAGTTATAGTACACTGTTCGAACAATGTATAGCTAGAGTACACCGTTCGAACAATGTATAGTTACAGTACACTGTTCGAACAATGTATAGCTACAGTACACTGTACGAACAATGCATAGCTACAGTACACTGTTCGAACAATATACAGCTACAGTACACTGTTCGAGCAATGTATAGCTACAGTATACTGTTCGAACAATGTATAGCTACAGTACACTATTCGAACAATATATAGCTACAGTACACTGTTCGAACAATGCATAGCTACAGTACACTGTTCGAACAATGTATAGCTAGAGTACACCGTTCGAACAATGTATAGTTACAGTACACTGTTCGAACAATATACAGCTACAGTACACTGTTCGAGCAATGTATAGCTACAGTATACTGTTCGAACAATGTATACCTAGAGTACACCGTTCGAACAATGTATAGCTACAGTACACTATTCGAACAATATATAGCTACAGTATACTGTTCGAACAATGCATAGCTACAGTACACTGTTCGAACAATGTATAGCTACAGTACACTGTTCGAACAATGTATAGCTACAGTACACTGTTCGAACAATGTATAGCTACAGTAAACTGTTCGAACAATGTATAGCTACAGTAAACTGTTCGAACAATGTATAGCTACATTACACTGTTCGAAAAATGTATAGCCATAGTACACTGTTCGAACAATGTATAGCTATAGTACACTGTTTGAACAATGACAGACTCTACAATTGACCTGAATAGACCGTTGGGTTAATAATTTAAGTACAGGGTTATTCGAAATGATTGTCGGGGTTTTAACAACTAGTCATACGCTATACACTTGAGCGTAGGAGTATAAGTGTTTCTTATTTAATAGAACAACACTCCAAGTTTTTGTTGCATGCCTTACAGGTGCTCTATATATGAATTATTTGTGATTCTACAAACATCAACACGATAATGAAATACTAGCACACAAAACGCCTTCTCACTGCCGTTCGCCGCCATCTTAATAAACTGCGCTCCAAGTGGAGAAATGTATAACTACTGCATACCGCACATCATGAAAGAAAACTTTGGGACTTCCTAGATCCATCGTTATAATTACATACTCCTATCTCAAGTGTGCTGTGTATGACAAGTTGTTAAAACCCCGACAATAATTTCGAATAACTCTGTATATATTTTTCGTTTCATTCAATAAAAAACCGTCATGGTACTGTACGTCAACTCAGTTATGTCCATTCTTTTATTTATCTCCTAAATATTTCGAGGTCACGTGTTGGCACAGTTGGTTGAGTCATTGCGATAAAAACCAGACGGTCGCGGGTTCAATTCCCGATTAGGATATTGACTTAATTCTTCCTGCCGCACTATGGCCCTGAGTTCGACTCAGTCTCTAACAAAATGAGTACAACGGATAAGGCTGCTGTTGCGTTTTGGCACTAATTTCGTTCAACAACAATAAATTATATTCTTAAAATTTTCGCGAAGTGAAACACATCAGCACAACATATAAAAATTTAGCACAGAAATTCACTTCTGTTGTCCATCCAGCCAGACAAGACATGCGGAAGAAGATCGCGCTGCTTCGAACATCTCTCCTTCGTTTCTCTCTATAATATTTATTCGAAGCAATTGCGTCTGCAACTACCTCGCGACAAGAGCAGACACGTGTGTAAGTTTTTATTCAGTTTTATACAACGTTCACATATATGCACATGAAATTAATTCAACCACGAATTTTTATTCAATTCTCCAATTTAAAATTGCACTAAACTTCTTTACGAGTTTATCAAGTTTTTAGTTGCGGATGCACAAACTCACGTGGCGAAACTAATAGCCATATATCCGCAAATCTGCGCTTCTAAAACGCAAAAATGGTTAATAAACACAACACTATATGATGCTATGTGGAGGGGGTTGAAATTGTTTTACTTTTGCAGTACAATCCGACATAAATTATTTTTCCCGACATTAAGGCTGAACGGACGATAGAACCATGCTCACCTCAACATAAGGATTCGCTTACATGCTGAGATTCGAATCAAGTACCACTAGAATTCCAAACACATTACTTCCGGCGAATCTTGACCTTGAAGACACTCTTCATGAGTGTGATTGTACTGGAATATAAAGGTCGTTAGTGCATTTCGAAATGACCAGTTTAGGCTGGAATAAGACAAATTTCCTTCCATCCAGTTTTCTCTCATTAGCCATTTACCATCTGTATGTAATAACCATAAAAACACACCATAATATACGCTATTAAACTGGAATAATTTTGTAGCATGTTGTATGTATATGAGAGACTCATGTGGTCTTTAAACGGATGAGCCCAGACAAAATAAAATTACAACAAAAAGTAGCTGCTTGTTTGGTGAGCAGATAAACGACTGGGGCCCCGAGAAGTCAAGTCACGTGAGTTATGTGTCTCTTTTAATCAAACCGGTTCATGTCGGTACGCGGTCGGTCCCAATGGCGGCAGAGATGTCGGTCCAACTGAGCTAGATCTCACTGTATTAGCATGTTCGCGGAGAATAGCTTTTTGATAACGCTGAACGAAATGTCAATTGAGTACTAATTTCATTATTATTATTATTATTTCAACTGCTGCTGCTACTACATTTGTTGTCAGGGCCGGGCCGAAAAAGGTGGTTGCAATGGGAATGCTAATAATAATTTGGCACCCAAATTCTTTTGGCCTAGGACAGGGCTGGCCAAATTCTTGGGGGCTCGTGACCAAATTGCGGATAATTATGTAAGAAATTCTTTGGTGTTTGGAAACCTGAGTTTACTAGCACCATATTTCGGACTATTACAGTGATACGCACGATACACCATACAGTGGATAATATTCAGTGCAAACCTTTGGACACCTACGTTGCAGACTACATCTGGCAAGGACTCCGAAAAAACGGAACTAAAACAACCCAACCCAATAATCGTCTTTCCGTAAATTTATATAACAGAAATTTGGCAACAACCCGAAATAATTTAAAGCTGATGCAGTTTTCCATTTCTGTTCATCAGACGTCAGGAGACGGGGATGCTTACTCCTTCCTTACAACACACCGAAGCAAACAGGTAGTGAAACTTATCAGACAATACCGTCCAGAATTCTACAAGACGGTTTTCATCGTATGAGATCATAGTCTATGATAACACGCGCACTCCTACGGAACAACATATACAAAGGATTTACTCCGACGTCACTAATAAATAAATAATATCTCTTAACTCCAAAATAAAAACAACCAGATAGTAACGGGAGTTGTGTTTGTTAACTGGTAAACACCAAAATACCGTTTTTTTTAAGTTTTTGAACGTATTTTAACTATTTAATTACACATTGTGCACATCACACTTTTCGAGGCAAATGATCTAGTTTTAATGTATTCCGTTGATGTAAACACGCTGGGATCCCAATGTGTGCATAGCATCTTGTGACTAAACCGATTAAAATAGGCCTTATTATTATTATTATTATTATTATGAATATGACGAAAAAACCCGATATTATTTATCTCAACACTATAAATTAAGTACTGCAACGAGCAAAGTTAGCGGCAAGTATGTACTTCTCCTTAAGCACTGATCCATGGTTTAAGTAAAATAGCGTCTTTATTTAGGTCTAGCGACAGTTATCAAATACGATTTGAGAAATTAATGGAAAGAATATGTGTGATCTTAATTAAAACGCTATCCAGAAATCTGCCTGCAAGAAATGAGGAAACTAGAGACATGAACGTTTAAAATCCCTCCTATAATGTACGTTTTGCAAGCGGCAATTATTAAAACCGGTCACTTAAAGAAAGGGCATGGACCATTGAACTACCACACGTGTAACATTATGTATAAATCAGAAAGTGAAACAAAAAGTTAAGTCTCTTCTAAGATATAAACTCTGTAATTCCGTCAGATGTGTCGGGAGGTCATGAGAAAATTATTCAGCATTTACTTCTCTGGCCGAACTCGTCAAGACATGCTTCTGAACTTGCACTCACCTGCAATATTACAGAACTTATTTATATCTTCATACAAACTGGAACAGTCTTATGGTCGAGCAAACCCACCAGTCTGGGTTTTTTTCCCCGCCTGTGGCGCTGCGGCCCAACGCGGGCCATGGCCTCCTCATTCTTGAGGTTTCTAGATCACACACAACGACGCATCACAGTCGGTAGGACTTCCAGCCCGTCGCAGAGACCTCTAACTGACAACACACAGCAATCAACACAGACAAACATACATGCCCCCGGCGGGATTCGAACCCACAATACCAGCAGAGGCCGTAGAGCCACGCCTTAGACCGCACGGCCACTGAGATCGGGCACCAGTCTGGGTTACATGTACAATAAGTTTAAATGAGACGGACTAGCACGGGGACTACAGAGAGAATAAACGTATGGCAAGTGTTGTGTTTAAACTCTCCCTGCCTGAAAACAACAAAACCCTGTGTTCGAAAAATAAATTCATAAGAGCACCGTGTTAGAACTTTCAGCGAAATTTCAATATGTGCACAATATTTTTTTTTATTCTGTTATTACGAAGATTCTCTCCTTTCACTTCCTTACCCCTTGTCCCTCAGTTAAATTTTCTTCAGCGTATATCGCGGAATGATTATATGGAAAAAGGCTTACAAAGTTTTCCTTGTCTCAAGGTTAATTCTTAAAATGGTCAGCAGTAGCTTCCTCCCACGCATTTCTAATTCAACTTTTATACAATTTCCGAAATTAACATAAAAATGCGAATATCAATTCTGATTCATAAATTGACGGTTTTGGATTTCGTCGTAATATAAGCACTGACCTAACATGACGGCTATTTAGCCATAAATTTAATTGAAAACAAGAAAGATGTACACAATACAGGCAATGCACTTATAACGTAACATTCCGGCGCCTTCGTGTAACCATTGTTGCATTGGACAGGCAGTAAGTATTACGTGTTCTGAGTATGTGTTTATAGCCTTAGGTATCCAGCATGCAACGCGCACGGGCCATATTGTCATCTGTGGCTTACCCGACTCTACAACATTTTTCTACATTATCTCATAAATGGTAAGATTTCAAAAAAAATTAAACACAAAATATGTGTTTTGATTTCCTCTAAAACGCTAGTCTGAAACGTATCTCACTCTAAGAAGAAATTAGCGAGATATGATAGAAAATTAATATTGGTCTTCGTGAAAAGTACCCGTTATTCTTGTCAGGTTTTAAAGTACCTTACATTATCTTGAGAGATTTTCGAAAAAAAAATTATCAAATATTATATTTCATGAAAGTCCTTGAAGTGGGAGCCCAGTTGTTCCATGCGGACAGATGGAGGGAGAGACAGGCGGAAAGACGTGACGAAGATAATAGTCGCTTTTCGCAAAATCGCAAAACGCGCCTAAAACCATGTGCGTGATATGAGGTTCTCTCACTAGTGCTGGTGAAGACACTGGCATAACTTCTGCCTGTACCCGAATCGTTGTTGCGTTCTGGATCATGCCATACACACGCTAGACACTCCCTGCTCCATTATAATAAATGTCCAGTTGCCGCTGCTCCATCGCTAAACACGCGGCGTTTGCTATATACAGGTACTTCTATAAGTGTTTTCAAAAATCTTCACCTAGAAGGCACGGTATATATTTCGTCAATTACCTAAAAATAACTTGACCCACTTCCCGAGCCATAGCGGGCTGCATCAGATGATCGGAAACTCCTCGAAAGACGGGTGATGCCTGAGAGTTGCATATCACCTAGTCCTCACCTGGCAATAATCACCATGTCAAGATAAGTGCTAGGAAGAAATGTCACCAATGTCAACATAGTAAATACGTGCACTTCTGACAATATGAGAGCTGTGCATTTGAGATCCATATCAGCTTATAACGAAAGAAAAATAGACAAATTTGCAGGTCCGTGACGCATAATTTAACATTCTATTAGCTCCCAAATAATGCGTCACTTACTACTCTTAAGTCAAGAGATAACCGTGAAAGTTCTGCAATTCAGCACACAGTTTTAGCCACACCATCTATTAAAACTCCAGGTGACAAATATTAGTATAGTTTGGCTACAAATTTATGCGGACTGATCTAACCTAACACCGTCATTTTTGACAAAATGTTGAAGATATGTGCCGCTGAAAGTTATAAGCACAGCACAGGATGCACTGCTTCTCCATTACGAGCCCGTTTATATTAAGCAGGAGTCATTACTTATTTGTTTTAGTGTTAAAGCGGGCGGTAAACATAATATCAACTGTATTTTGACAAGTCTTACGATTGTGGTAGATGGTCTTAATTTTATATATTTTAAGTAAAATCGGATTTTTATTTTTTAATTGAAATATTCCACCTGTGTAAAAACACAGCATTTAACAAGCATTCAGCTTACATATATTTCATTGTCTGGAAACGCAACTAATTAAAATATTCTGTGTGTAGAACTTCAACCGCCCGACCTCTGAAACAAGTTCCAGTCGTATTTAATACACGTGTCGTCTTTTAGTATCTCTATGTGTATCAGTTATTATGGTACTCTATTCCTACACGCACTGAATTATGCGCTTGTCAATATTGACAGACGTAACTGCCGAATTTATTAAATATCTGCGGTACACTCATCTGAATCCCGGTGATTCATTACTAAATTCCCCGCACGACTTTGTTTGTATCGGTATATCTTTTACATCTGGTGCTTGCGCAACGCAATATAAAGATCAGTCAAGTACATTAACCCAGCAGGGTGGGGAGCAATTGGGGGTAATTGTCCTCTTTAACCCTGGTACTTGAGGTCTTGAGGTTAGTCCAAAACCATAAAGGCTCTAAGTGGAGTTATAAAGGAATCATTTTCTTTAATTAAAAATTGGAAGACATCAAGTTCAGGAAAAAGCTTGTTAAAAGATGTGGGCCTATGTCCGGAGTAACTCTGTTGAAGGTATTTCGATTTACAGAATCCTGATTTTGCCACTTAAAGCAGGTTCAGGTAAGCTACAAAGCATCCGATTTGAATCTTGGAACTATCAGGTTAGATTATCTGCAGGAAAAATGACTAATTGCAACAGAAAAGAAAGCATAGATTAGCTGTAAAGAAGCATATAAGAAATATGAAGTAAGAAATCTTAAAAAAAAATACATTTAAACTGCTTGCAAATTTTCAAAGACGGGGCCTCCAAACTGAACGCCCCGTAGAGCTCACAGAACTGTGATGTTTAGACGTTAGTTACGTGGAGATTTATTTTCGTTTTTACACCGTGCATGTTGTTGAATTACTCAATTATTATACCAACTACTGCACATATATAAAATTTATAAAATTTACACAATAAAACATTAAAACATTAAAAACGCTCCGACATATTTCGGTCCTAGGACCGTCATCAGGGAGCCACATCGTCCTTGCTAAAGTCACATTATAAAAATTCACATTAATTTCGCTGTACCAGTTGGGTATTGTGGCAGCATGCCGTGTTGTGTAATGTTATGTGCCCTGCTAGCAGGGCACTCTTCGCAACATAACATTACACAACATGGCATGCTGCCACAATACCCAACTGGTACAGCGAAATTAATGTGAATTTTTATAATGTGACTTTAGCAAGGACGGTGTGGCTCCCTGATGATGGTCCTAGGACCGAAATATGTCGGAGCGTTTTTAATGTTTTAATGTGTAAATTTTATATATGTGCAGTAGTTGGTATAACAATTGAGTAACGTGGAGATTTCTTCAGTCAGTCACTCACTCACTCACTCATTCACTCACTCAGTCCGTCCTTCCGTCCGTCAGTCCGTCTCTCCATCTGTCTCTGATCTAGTGGCAGAGGCTACACCGTTTGTCATATTTTCATTAATTCGGTACAGGAGTTCTTTACAGATTGAATCAGCGTGACTTTTCGTTAAAATCGGCTTAGTGACAACCATACATTCCTTAGAGGAACAAATGAATCCTACCCGAAATTGTCATAGTTGTTGGCTGATGAAGTTGGCATTCGGTATAGGAAATCTCCACGTAATATGGTTCCACAGTCACGAGTATTTTTCAAAATCGGTTTAGTGAAAGTCATGACTTATCTCCTGGTGTAATTTAAATTTTTCCTGTCTTCTTATAATTTTCTACCTATCTGGGCAAAACTAGGTACAAGAAATATCCAAAAAATATATTTTGACAACGATTTTGGTGAAAATTGGCACAAACCGGTACGTTATTTAAGGGTGTAAAATAATTTCTACTCGTCTAACTTCGATATTTACTGACTTTTGAGTGGAGAAACAAAGAAACCACGAAAACGCAAGTACAGTCCAATACCCAGTCGATTTTCGAAGCAGGAGTTCTAGAGTATAATAACTTGAGTAATCCTTTAGGTACTTGGATACCGTGTTTTACTCTTAACCTCGAAGCCAATGTGACAAAAGTACATTTAAATATGCCACAAACGACTAGTCTGTTCCTTTACATTATCAAATCCCCAATTTTCCTTTTCACATCTCGATAGTTCCGACGTCACTTCTACACTGACTCACAGTATCATTTTCAATTACACAAATAACTTAAAATTAAGACCTAGCTACTGCATTTATGAAAGCAATATATTTCTTGCCCGGTTAATCGATCAAATATATCGTCTCTATACTAGAAAATTAGTCGTAAAGACGTAAAAACAAGTCATCACATAATCCTAAATTTATTTGTAAATATTCTCCGGACACCCCTAGTCAACCAGTACCATTAAATAATGGGCTCATTTTCTATCCCTTACGTACTACATCTTGATGGAGATATCGTTACGTCCGCAGACGTTCAACAGCAGGGGGGCTATAATATAACACTACCTTGTATAATGATTTCTTTTTAACAAAGTCCGGTTGTGTTTCTTTCTGTCTGTTATTAAGTGAGAGGCATTTCTTCAGTTTGCAATGTAATTAATATTAAGCACGTGTTTTGAACTCCAATTAGTTTATTTGGCAGACAGAATACGAATGTCAAGTAGGTCATTCTTATTTTCTGCAGTACAAACCTTTGCGGAATGTTATGCGAAGTTTGAAGGTGGTAAGGTTACAAATGTTTTACAAATTATTTTCCCATTGAGAGAGTTATATTCAGCCTTTAAATGCAAAATGTTTAGTCTCCTTTCACTCACCCTTTCCCATATAACTGAGCAAGTATTTAAGGCCTAAGGCTAAAGCAATACAACCTTGGGCTATATCTGATATTTATTGGACAGCGTATCATTGTGATAACTGAAGAATAAAGAACCAACTAGATGCCACTTGTTATTTTATTGCACTTCTTATAGGCTCAACATGTTTCGGGTATTAATATGCCCATCATCAGTAGCTCGCGACTATGATGTTGATTACCACATCAGTCGTATCGTTCTTGGTTTGCTGCATGTTGGACGTAAGGTGCAGTTAGGCTGGAGTAGTGTCCGGGTTGCAGGCTTGAAAGTGGCATCTAGTTGGTTTTTTATTCTTCAGTTGGGCTATATCATTTGCCAGGGGTGTCTAGTACGTGGCACTTCAAAACAAATGTAACGCTGTAGATAAAAGGGATATGAATCATACCTTCTTTACTAACTTTTTACACTAGGACATAAATACTGTTTGTTTGTTGCTTTCTTTCTTTCTTTCTTTCTTTCGTTCTTCTTTCCTTCTTTCTTTGCTATTTAAAGAAACAGAACTAACGTTACCAATTCACACGTCGAATTTATTTTATTATTTTACAAAACCCCACAAACCACAAAGTATTTTAGATGTGAAAGAATGATTTTAAACTAAGTGTGACAGATCTGAGAGGAACGTGTTTTAGTGCATTTCAACGTCGCTCTCCGAATTTCTCCGACTGGTGCTGAGGAAAATAACGGAAAGTTCGCGGTCAGGATTATGCATCAGCAGCGAGAAAACACGTACACTACCTTAGACGCAATAATATCCTTTTTCGATTTTTTACCTATTTTCTAATCACAGGTATTGAAATTGCAAAGTAGAACGTAAATAAATAAATAAGAACTATTCCACGCCACTTATCTATGTACAGTGCTCATCTGGTGTTATAAAAGTACAAGACTTTGCTCATTCAACACAGCATAATTTTTCACAGTTTTCTTCAACAGATGATGAAGAGCTGGGCCGTTTAGTGACTCATTTAGCCTGATCAAATTAAGAGTCTGCCTCACACACAGAGTCGGGGTTAACTCATTCCATTCCACCAATAATGTGTGGCGTTTTTCCGTCTACATCGTGTAGAAAAGGCGAGTTCTTCGGTGTTTGTAGTTGAGAGACTTCTCTCAAGACTTAAGGCTTTATCCGCGGCGTATTTGAGGCTTTGGAACCAATATTTTATTTAACACTTCCTTTGAAATTGTCATCTCCCTGATGATGTTTCAGTTAGAATCGAACCATGTAGCACAGCGTATGACATAAAATAATAGGTTCTGTATTAACCCGATAGTTTATTTTGTTTGTTGCTAATAAACACTGATTTACAAATATAAGAATATGCAAAAATTCAACCAAGTTCTTAATTTTTGCTTATGGACATTTGAGATATAATTCACGACAATACTTTAACTTAACCTACAGTATTTAAACAAGGGCCAACCTTAAGCGAAATGAGGAAAAGTTCCTGGATTAAAAGTTATGTAATGTCACGACAGTTTGAAACGTGTTAAATGGAAATGAGACGTAGATAATGAGATAATTGACAACTAACATAAAGCAAGATTGCTGCAAATATACAAAGGAACCGAACACGAATAAATCTAAGAGTAATCAATGCTATTTTTGCAAATGCAGAATGTAGAAAGTACTGATTTAGAAATGAAAAATATTAGGAGAAATTTTTCTTTATATAAACCTACGAAGAGAATTTGGTACCATAACTAGATAGATATACACAGCTACTCTAGACAAAATAGATAAGCCTTCTTTATGTATTAACGTAAAGAATGTAGGATCCTAACAACAAATACCGGAAGTATGGGACAGTCGTAATTATACACATATTATATATATATATATAATTTTACACATATTTTATATACAATAGACCGCCTCTGTGGTCTAGTGGTCAGAGTTTCTGGCTACAGATACAGAGGTCCCGGGTTCGATCCCCGGCGCTACCAGATTTTCTGAGTAGTAGTGGGTCTGGAACGGGGTCCACT
>Ga0123354_10001252_pt1 | contig 30139 bp, 17 predicted proteins | sample TergutLab28metaG_2_FD_97872 | JGI IMG/M metagenome (GOLD analysis project Ga0123354, IMG submission 97872) | Labiotermes labralis P4 segment gut microbial communities from Petit-Saut dam, French Guiana - Lab288 P4 | ecosystem: Host-associated > Arthropoda: Insects > Digestive system > Gut ... | reverse complement strand
GCTGTGTAATGCAATTTTGACCTCCTGATGATGAGCACATGTGCTCGAAACATGTAGAGGCATGAAATAAAACTTATTGCGAAACAAATTTTGTGCATCAAGTTGGTTAAATACTGAGATAAACCACATTACTACGTTAACCGAAAGTCCACTACCATATTCATAAAAGGTCCAATAACGGATCCTGTCCTGAATCGCATTAATTCAGTCCTCGACTTCACAACAGAGACCTATTTTACTATTATCTTCCAATCTACGCCCATACCCAAAAGATTATCCGACAAGAGTGGCGTGTGAATTTCCCTTCCCCGCCCCCATGCGTGATAAATAGTGAATAAATTGATCTCATGAGTGTACTTTTATTCCAGAAAGTTCGGTACGGAAGTTGAAACACATCTGTTTGGTATGACCGTACTCCATGGATTGTAGGTACGTGAGATTACTAAGGGTCGAAAACCCCTCGGCGGTTCATGGAAGAACAAACCTGCTAAATGCTGACAGGCTGCTCATGTGTCTAGCACCTCTGTATGTATCACTTGGCGGGGAACTCGTGTGAGCCATATGCACGGCCTATACATGCAATATTCAGCAGCAAGGCGGCATCCATATCGCTTTCAACTCATGGATATGTATACAGGATGATCGCAAGGCAAGTAAACTTTACTTCCTTACTTATTCCGTGGAGCAGAGTCCTTCACGGGATGTTAACAGGTTCTCAGCCGATCAAACAACTCCCCGCATTTTATGGAACCCACAGGTTCACCACCGCATTCAAAAGTGCCCGCCACTTGTCCCTATCCTGAGCAAGAGAGATCCCGTACATGTCACCACATCCCACTTCCTGAAGAACCATTTTAATATTATCCTACTATCTATGCCTGGGTCTTCCAAGTGATTTCTTTCCCTCAGATTTCCCCACCAAACCCCTGTATAAACTTCTCCTCTCCTCCATATGTGCTACATGCCCCGCCCATCTAATTCTTCTCGATTTGACCACCCGGACAATAATGGGTGAGGAGTACAGGTCATTAAGCTCCTCATGATGTAGTTTTCTCCACTTCCCTATTACCTCGTCCCTTTTAGGCCCAAATATTCTCCTCAGAACCCTATTCTCAAACACCCTCAGCCTAGGTCCTCCCTCAGTGTGAGCGACCAAGTTTCCTACCCTTACAAAACACAGGCAAAATTATAGTTGTGTTTATCTCAATGTTTATATTTTTGGATAGTAAACTGGAAAGCAATTTTTTAGTGCGTTGTTGACCGTGCATCTCCATATAATCGCGTAAAGAAAAACCAACTTGATGCAAACTTATTCTTAGTATATTTGGTCAACCTCTATATTGGAATCCAACCCAACCAGGACAACAGAAAGTCATCGAAAAAGAATAATAAGTACCAACTGTTGTATACATACGGTTGTACCTCCTGATGATGGGCCTAGGTACGCCCGAAACATGTAGAGGTTGACGAAATATGCTAAAAATAAGTTGTGCATCAGGTTGGTTTTTCTTTACACGATGGAAGCAAACGTTTGTGCACCGAATGATAAGAAGCATTCCCTGAATATTGTTATAAAACCAGATATAAACCTACAAAAATCTCATTTTCCATTCAGTGCTCGACTTAGAATCCTGATACAGCAGCACTGGAAGCGTTGTGGTGCCTTTAGCCGCATTCCGGTCTCCATATTCCCTTTCTACGTCCCGTGCAAGAAGATACATTTCCGCACAGCAGTCCATTGCAATCGCCGGACTTTCGATTATCTAACGGAGCCGGTACACCTCATGAGGTTGTGTAGTTTCAAATGAAAAGAAGAGTTTAAGGACTCTATTTCAATTGCAAAAGTTTTATAGGGTTACGTTGGAAGGCAATTTAACGATGCTGTTTAGGGGAAAGAGTTTAGGGTATATAATGTCAAAAGAGAAGCTGCTATGAGCCCCTCACACCCCAACCCCCTTGTCCAACATATAGGGAATTATACTCTAGCCGACTTGACAAACAAATACAGGAAATATAAACATAAATGTACGAGCATATACTGCTATAATTAGCTTACAGGAAGTAGCGGTGTTTTTTTTTAAATAATTTTTCACTTCCGTTATTTGCACTTATATTTATATTCACTTCCATGTCACTTGTGTAAATGTTTATTTAAATCTTTTACAGGAACAATTTTGTAACTTGTCCCTGTACAGTATATGCTGTATATACTTTCTGTGCAATAAATCTCCTTTCGAAAAGCTGCCATGATCGTCGCTACGGCATATCAGTGAATGTCATACAACGTTGCCGGAACCTATTACAGTGTGGTAGGTTCTAAGCAAGTACCTAATCAATGAATGCGTAATTCAGTACACCTATATTAAGCACCTGGGCAACATGAGACCTTGCAATAACAGCGTCAGTCATAGATACTGTATAGTACGAGAGACAAAAAGAATTATCTGCTCTTTACTTTACTGATTCTATGCTCATTTAAAGACGCTATTCTAAGTGGAAAATTTAATGGCGTCTAGTGTTTAATCCGGTTGAAAGATGACCACAGATTCTGAGTATACAGAAATCTGGACGGAACTGATCCTGACCTATTCACCGCGATGTCTCGGAATTTACCTCGAACTCATGACTTACGGCAGAACAGCTTATAACTCGACTACGATTAAAGGCGATTACCTTCCATACCAAAATATACAGCGTTACCTCTTAGTTGCTTGTTCATTTAGCGATGACAACGTTTACAGATATGAAAAAGAAATCCGAGGGTAATCAAATTATGAATTATGGAATGGGAAAATGCAGAAGAAAGCTGTAGCGACCCATCAACTTTGAGTGAATGAGGAAAACAATATAAGTCATTTACAGTAGCCCATCTGTGTGTCAAGATTTGATGAGAGAGATTTCCCTAAAGGAAGCAGAACTGCACAAGACAATGTCGTTTAATTGTACCGGACAGAACGTGCGCATTTCATGCAAGTGACAGGTGTCATTTACTTATTACAGCTCAGTTTCACGGTATACTTAATGCCACTACATGAACTGAAGGTGGTGTGTGCCCTCAATACACAAGGATGATAGTGTGAAATGTGAATGCAAAATATCTAATCCTTTTGTAAGACAATATGACATGCTTTTGGAGTGATACGGAAGCAGTTGAAAGGAGCGAGTTAAGAATTCCGGTCTCAACTGGCGACCAAAAACTTCAGCCATACTCGTTCGTGAAGCAACAATTATTACTTTACGATAGTTCCATGCTGAAAAAAGATCCAAAAAATCTAACGTTTAAATTATTCGTTTTCTGTACATTTTCAAGTAGGCCTACTGCAGAACAAGGAACAAACCAAAACATCGTTCTTTTCGTCCCTGTAGTGAGAAATCGAGAATGTGCTGAAGCGCAAAATGTCGCTTCCAAGTGCAGCACTTTTAACACGGAAACATGGTCAGGGCAAAGAATAGCAAGTTGCGAGAAATTAAGATGGATAGAAAGTATGGGAGTGAGTAATAAAGAAATGAGGAAAGACAGTGAATGAGATAGGGAATAACAAGATGATGACACAGAAATCAATGACGGAAGAGAGAATGGATGACAATGAAGAAAGGAGAAAGGAAAGCAAGTAAGACAGAGACACAAAGAAATAGAGACAGAAGCCGAAACGTGTGACAATTGTGAGCCAAACATAGACACGCACAGTAAATGTCAGAGCGCAGCGTCAACTCAATCTCTACAGTACTTTCAACCCTGACAACAGTGTGCTATTTCTTAGCTTTATTCGAATTTATTGGGAAGCAGAAACCACAGTGAAATTTTATCTCTCAGGTGGGCAATGGTTTTAAATTATAAGACCGGGATTGGTTAATTTGAAGTCTTGGAAGACATGGCCTGGACCGGGAGACCTATCAGTGCACGGGTACATTGTAGCACGCACATACAGCATTACATACCACCAAATGTCTACGTCGACTTTCTATTTACTGTTTCGCTTGCCTTATCTACGAATAACACAGAGATGCTAAGGTGCGGGATATAAATTGTAGATACGCTGTATACCATTACAGGTCATGCAATCAAGCTATGAAGGGTGAAAAATGTTTACTTCAATATAGTCAGAATTCTCCGAAAAGTAGATAATAATTATGTACGAGACTGTACGGATTGATCATTTACCTGACTCAGATTTAATTTTAGTTACTTCAGTTCATTCATTTCGAATACTCTCTTGCCACAGGCCCATCATTACTTCCATAGCTAGTTCTCCACAGAGTGCGATTCAGTGATTCTTCTTTCAAATTCCAGTATCTTCCTTTTCCTTAAGGTCATCAGTAGGCACTCACGTCTTTTACCTGGTCATCTCTTTCATTCTATTTTCACTTCAATAACATGGTTTGGAAGGCATTTCCTACGCTAGACGTTACCAACCAGTCAGCCTTCCTTCGTTTTACTGTATGTAGGATGTATACCTTTCCTCATTGATTCCAAGTAATACGCCTTCATTACTCACATGGTCGTTCCAACTGATCTTTTCAATTACCTCCAACACCACATTTCATAATTCTCTAGGTATTTTGATCTACTTTCCCAAGTGTCCAAATTAGAGCACCAAAGAAAGCAATGCCCAAAATGTAGCATTTCATTATGGTTCATTTAAAGTCGCTGTCAGTATCTTAGAATATGTGCCATCGGATGATAGGATGTTTAGTGAGTAAGAACTTGAGAAGTTGAAGTAAGAAGCAACAGCGGCGTTTTAATGTTCTATGCTGATAAATGACTCGATGTGCTGAGGAAAGGACGTGCCCTGGACTAGCCAGAAGATATCAAGTTACGTGAACCTTATAATTTTAAAATTATATACAGAAATGTGTTCGAAACAACAAAAAGAAGAAAGTAACTTCCAAGATACAAAAACTTCCACAGAAGCCAACTTCCTATTCTTCTTCTGCTTCTTCTATGGCGCTACAACTCTGAAACAGTCTTGGCCTTCTCCACAATAGCCTTCCATTTAGAACGGTCCTGTACTTGTTCTGCCCACTTCACAAGCTTCATCTTCTCCAAATCATTCCTGACATCATCCCATTTAGACTTGGGACTTCCAGCTGGTCTTCCTGTGAATGGTTTCCATTTGTGTATTCTTTTCACTATGCTGGTTTCGGGCATTCTATTTGTGTGTCCAAACCAACTCAGACTTTGGGCTTTAACATAATTTATTATGTTCCGGTGTTTAATTAATTCATCCAACTCCTTGTTTGTTTTAATTCTTCAAATACCGTTGGCTTCCTTAGTTGGCCCAAATATTTTCCTCTCAAACACAGAGAGTTTTTGTATAATACTTTCTTTGTGGACCCATGTTTCACAGCCATATACTGCAATTGGTCTAATTACTGACCAATATAACTTCAATTTGGATTTCCTGGACACCAAATTACTTTAAAAAAACGCTTTGTTTGCACAGAATGCTTTATTCTCTTTAGCAATTCTTTCTCTAATTTCTTCTTCCAGAGTGTTATTCCCATTCACAATAGCACCAAGGTAGCTGAATTATCTAACCTGATCAATGTGCTTTACCTTTACCTTTACTTTTAAAAGCTTAGCTATGGCGAAAGATTTTATGGTTGGGCAGACAAAGAAAGACAGAAGAATATATTATTTCATTTTGTCTTTCTTCTTCCTTCTTTTCTTCTTCTTCTTCCTCTTCTTCATCCTCTTCTTCTTCACGAACTTTATCACAATCGTCATCATTTCTATTATGCATGACTACTTAACGACGTAACGTACTACATCATCTAAATTTATACCGAGGACGTGCAGGTTTCGTTGTCTTGTTAATTCAAAAGCAGTCAATTATGACTACTCCAACCAGAATGTAAACTGACTCTAATAAGAACACACACAGGCCTAAGTAAAGTTTAATATTGTTTATATAGGCAACAATGAGGTAACCGAAAGTTGCATTTAGTTTAACTTTTGCCCTCGTAATTTAAAAACAGTATGTTCGCACTTCATGCGAATTTGAAACGCCGCGCAATTTAAAAATATTTTTAAAAATCTAATTTTATGCCCAAAATTGGACACATTCAAACCCCAAAAAAGAATTACAAATTAAGTGAGGCGATAGCGCGTGCTAATTAGGCACCTGTTGTATTGACTGCTATTTCAGTATCTTTGGAATATGGCGATTATTCTTCGGTGTTTTCAGGCAGTGCCCAAAAATTGGTTAAATTGTCATTAAATTGCATTTTATTACCCCTTTTTTTTTAAATTTAGACTCTGCTGGAAGGCATGTCTAAAAACAAACGTAACGTTAATAACCACTGAAAAATTAATGCCCACCGAGAACGCATCCCCCTCATTTACATTTATGTCTATAAGAAAATTAGTCTTGAATTACGCGAGTTTTTCAAGATCACGTCCCTATCACAAAACGCGACCCTACTCTACATTAGGAAGGTTCCCTACCGTATCCTTTCATATTCAACCTGCACTATCATTACAAAGAGATTGTTTCGGTTGATATCAGACTTTAGCCCTTGTTTAGTGTAACGTAATTCGTTATTTACATATGTGAAGAGCACACATCAATTACTCCGCGTCTGTTTCGCAATTTCTATTTCCGCGCCCTGTTGAATATTTCTGCACCGCTGTATCGTATGTCAAAGAGGCACTGTGAGTCGTGCATATTCGGACGTCCTCTTTCAGCTGCCTGTGCTGATGTTTTATTGCCCCGTGGGAATACGACGCATTCTCTTGTCACGTCACTGATGTAAACGGCTCTTTGTGGTCGGAATGCTGTCACGTCACACCATGCACATTTTTAAACTAGACGCCTCTCTCCCATTCTACACAAACACTTTGGTCGTCTATCTAAGGCAACAAACAACATACCCCATATTCCAGGATTTTAGAGCTTTCGGCTTTCTTTTAGAAGTGGCAGTAAAACAGACGAGTGTTTTGAAAATGATAAAATATAATCAGAAGGAAAACAAGCTACGTTTCGCAGTTCTTTTTGACACATAGAATCAAGGTGTCGAGGGTAATAAGTAAAGATGTAGCAAGAACAATGAGCGGAACAGCAAAGTAACATGTTACTGTACATACCCACTAACTACGCCACACTTACACCGACCTAGAGGTCAGTGCGTTTAACACTAGGAACTACAGAGTTTTACAACAGATTAAATGCATGTATTTCATTATTCTTACACCGAACAACAATATTTTCCCTATGAAGTATTTAATGATTAGTCAGATCTAATGGAATCAGTATTCTTTGTGCGGTAAGAACTGATTCTTTACAGAAAAAGTAGATTATTTTCAGTCCTCAGAGGGTCTAATGACTACATGAAATTTCTGCCTTCCAGTACGGTTAAAGCATGGTTAAGTATGCCTACAATGTATCTACAAGAAATGGAAGGGAAAAGTCCTTAACGTGTTTAAACTACAAGGGGAAAGTGCTAAAGTGAATAAAATTGTATTCTGCCTCCCACAAACGATAGTGGCAACACTGACAACAGTGGCAGATACAGGCTTAAACACTATTTAAATATTTTCTCAATTCCAAACGCTTTGTTTTCGGTGTGCCTACAACTCACCATAACGATGCTGTTACAAGTGCACAATTTGTATGAAGTCAAATTACAAACGTCTTCACAAGTGACATGTAGATGTTATTTTGCAAGAGGCTACTGTGTCACCTGATGATACTGTCCGCGTGTTCAGCGATATAAGTCGAATAAAAAAGGCAAAGCAATCCCTGGACATGCCCTGAGAGTTATAAGAGATTTAGGCTCCCAGATTTCAAGACAATCGGCCTGTAAAGGTGGTAAGGCTGCCAGCCGAAAGCACCGGCCGCCTTTATCCCCCAGGAAATATACCTGGTACTCATTTGTGTTCAGAGGCTGAGTCGACCCCAGGGCCGTAGCGCGGACGATAGGATGACACCATCGGGAATCGAACCCACGACCCTGCAGTGTAGCGCAGTACCTCTAACAACTGCGCCACCGATTCCCCCCATTAATGGAACGAAACTACAGAAGTCTTCAGACAAGAAAGCCAGCAGTACGGTTAATATTCAAATTGGGTTCCTCCAGACCAGACATCTGTAACATTACTTTACACCAGACCGTTCCGCACGACGAGTGCTTTGCACCTCAAATAGCCGAAAGGTTCCAGCACAATTACAAAGTAACGGCTGGAAGAACCGAGAACACGTTAGCAGGATTCGAATACTAGATAATTAAACTATTACCTAATGATCCTCTCTAAAGTTACCTCATGCAACATAAAATTATTCGATGTAATAATGGAAAATTATCTGTTTGAGAGCCAATTCACTGACTTATCTCCCCATCAAAGCAGCAGCAGCGACAACAAAATAAATCATACGTAAATGCTCTTTATCATTAATACACATTACGTTACAATTCCGGAACGACGGGCTAGCTATAAAATATTTATAACCACTACCGTTGACGGCAAGGACTGAGACAAATGGATGTAACCAGAGATATAGTACCATGATTATAAACAGATTACTGCATGTACTGAACTGAGAGGGATTATACCAGACGTGTTATCATGTAACATTCGCCATCAACAACCATGATGATGAAAACAGCGCACCCCTGAAGTATTAAGTTTCATTTTAGTTTGTTAAAACAGAGGAGGGACGATATCAAAATTTCGGTATAAATTATTTTAAAAGCGTGGCAAATAACGGAGACACAAATTTAAATAAACTGTAGGAGAGGTTGCAGTGGCGTTTGTGTGCGCAATGTTTAGAGTTCTCGACGCTAAAATTCGATATACAAGACAAACGAAAAATTTACAAGTCACAAACCACAACATATCGCTTTGTATAGGCCAACCAACTGTGTGCGGCTGTAGTAGTCACACCAAACTGTTCTACAGTCTGTTAATTTTTCAAGCAAATCAACTGCAGTAACGGCAAATATAGATCAGAAGACTGTCTTCATCGACCCCAGTGGCCGTGCGGTATACGGCCTAAGTCTGCGGCCGCTCAATTACTGATATTACGGGTTCGAATCCTGCCGGAGGCATGGATGTCTCTTGTGAGTGTTGTGTATTGTCAGGTAGAGGTTTCGGCCACGGGCCGATCCCTCGTCCAGAGGAGTACCACGTGCGTATGTCACTGAGTGTGATCGGGTGCAACAGTAACCCTCTACACCTACAGTGAGTAGGTAGAAAGAGGTTATAGAGAGAAAGAAAGAAAGAAAGTAGAAAGAACGAAAGAAGGAGAAAGACTAAAGAAAGAAAGAAAGGAAGACTAAAGAAAGAAAGGCTCTCTTCGTGTTGACAGTCCTTGTAGAGACAGGATTAAGCAAATAGTGTTCCATTTTACACACCTAAATTCCATGTTTAGTTAATTCGAGACAAGAACTTATTTCTTTCAAAAAGTAGGTAATAAGTTAATAACATGAATTCATTGACCTTTATTTTACGGACGAGAGATCTCCACGCTCTTGAGTCGAGATGATGCTGGGATTGTAGCTGGATTTCGGTCGAGGAAACGGGTAGTTGTGTGCCTCTGTTACGGCATTCTTTGCCATAACGTGTCTGATTTGGTTACTGGTTTTACATGACTACTGTCTTGGACAGACGACGCAGATGGTGATGGAAACTCCCACGTATGAGATACACATGGAGAATACGGAGAGAAAAAAAAAAACTTAATTTCAGCATCGCTGTAAGGACGTCAATTCTCGCTGGCTTTGTTCAGAACGTTCTACTTGTGTTTGAATCGTAAAGAAGGGAGTAATTATGTCAGAGGGTAGATAGATATATCAACAAGGATCGTTCAAACAATTACAGTGAGCATAAACAACTGAAGGTGACAACCGCATTTGTTAATATTCAGCCGCAAACAAGACTTCTTCTTTTTCTGTAACAAATGGTTACCTCCTTTAAATTCTCACTCTATAATCTCTTTTGCTTCTTAGGAGATGGGCATGATTTTAGAAGGCAAGGCGACCTTTGACGGCAAGAACGGAAAAATACGAAACTTTCTCAATTTCTACCACATTTTAAAACATTTCTAAGCTGTGACATATAAGAGGTTAAGTATCGAAAGGACTCAGAAAGACACCATTTTCTGTCGATATCAAGTCCAGGGATGTAACGACACTGGGTGAGCAACTTTGTTTTACTTATCGTGGAGGTACGAAGAGCAAAGAACACTTATAAAAGTATTATATACAATTATGTGGCCCTACGTCAGTGGAAGTGCTCTGTATGTTCCAATTAGTGGTGGTGAGAAAAACTACATGTTTTGGAAAGAAATTAAAGCCCATAAATTCACTCTGTGGGAGAAATACGAACACGTGACTCACCGGTGGTGTGCAGAGAGCCCGTGCCGAGCAGGACGTCGATGCTGCCCTCGGTGAGCATCTCACTGTCCTGGTAGCTGATGCTAAGCGTCGCATCCTCCTGTTGGAAGCGAGCCAGCACAGAGGCCAGGCCGCTCTTGTCGTCCAGGTCATCCGTGTCTCGAAGCTGAAGAGTGACGCTGCCTTCCGCGCCCCCCGTCGCGCTGTACATAAACACGGCGTGGGGGCTCGGGGAGGCGTAGCTCGTTTGAAGCGGCAGCCGCACTCCCGGTACCTCATGCATCCCCTGTAACAATTACAGCGAAGTCAGGATACACTGGCGGTCGCCCATTATTATTATCTGCACTCTAAACCTACTGATATAGGCAGAGTCCTTAAAGGATTAAAGAGGGAAATACCCTTCTTCGTGCTTCAACCTAAGAATAGGAAAAAGTTACTCAAATCCACGGAATCTAGTATAAATAATGGCAGTCCAAGAAAAACGTTGTAGGATAAATATTTATAAGAAAGATGTACAACGAAATGAAGAACAGACAAAATGTAATTGAATGAACAAATGAATAAATAAATAAATACTCTAATAATAAGATACTGATAGTCACAGGCGACGTTAAATTTCAAATGCAAAATTGTGAATTAAGAACATGTAATTTGTATCGTCGTGGGTTTGTTCTGTATAGGAGGTTAAAGTACAGTTGGGGGTCTGTCAGTTTTTTCTCATGTTCATGATGAGGGGTTTTTACTGCCTGGGCTAAAAGAAGGAATTCATCTGGTTTTTTTTAAAATAACTTAATGAAGAAGACTGAAGCAGCGTTAACCTTCTTACTTGCTGCCATTCACCGATAATGGTAATGGCAACTTGTTGCCCCAGTTTACAACCATCCAGTAGCAGAATATCAATAACGAAGCCCACAAATATCACACGGCTTTTTGTTAAGGTGGACACATAAATGTGTTAATTACTTTTATAAACATGCCCAGTTGGCAGGTTACGGTTTATTTAGAATACATAAGAAGGAAAACAGTCGTGTCCGGTGAGTGTTTAAAAAAACGAACTTCTCTTTTTTACGGACACTAACCGCACTAAAATAAATTATTTATATGTCAAGCACTACAATTTTATTGCAATTTAATTACGTACGATACAAAACGTCTTCTCATATTTTCTCAACATCATATGTAGGTTTATTTTTGTTTCCTTCTGGGTAGCCCCTTAGCCCCCCCCCTCCCCCCACATATTTTGGAAGGAAAAAATCGGGAACCACTGTTTTGTGCGATTTCCGAAATTCGCTGAAGCTTAACTGTGACACACAGTGGTCATTTACAACTTGGTAGACCTGTGACAATTAGGCCGACTAATTATGAGGAAATGAGATACGGACTACTGATCTGGGTTTGATTGGGCAACATCGTACCAACTGCAAAAGTTAAGAATCGCTGAATGAGGTGTAGTTATATTGTATGGAGTCCAGCGGCTCTGCAAGGAAACAGCCACTGTGTACTTGAAGTGTTACTACTACACTTGCCAAAAGAAGGATCACGATATCTTTAATTAGGACAGCTATCCTCGTGGTGAATAGTGGAAGCAGGTACCTCTATTTTATCTGTCAAACTGATTATCCATTTGCAAACTTGTGTCGTAAATACATGGCTAAATCGAACATCATAAAGAATAACTGAAGAATAAAAAACCAACCGGATGCCACTTGTTATTTTATTGTGCTTCTTATAGGCTCAACATGTTTCGAGCATTACTATGCTCATCATCAGGAGCTCGCGACTATGCTGCTGATTACCACATTGGTCATATCGTTCTTGGTTTGCTGTGTGTTGGAGGTAAGGTGCAGTTAGGCTGGAGTAGTGTCCGGGTTGCAGGCTCACGTAATCAGCAGCATAGTCGCGAGCTCCTGATGATGAGCATAGTAATGCTCGAAACATGTTAAGCCTATAAGAAGCACAATAAAATAACAAGTGGACTCTGGTTGGTTTTTTTATTCTTCAGTTATAACAATGATGCACGGTCCAATAAACATCAGAATCATAAAGAATGTCAGAGAGAAAGATATTCTGATCATCGAAAGGCACATTTGTATTTAAACTGATTATTGCATAATTTCGTATAATTCTGGAAAGAGCAACGTGTACAAACGCACTTTTACAGGGGGGAAAAACTAACATTTGTATCTGCTGTTAATAATTGTATCAAAGGCGTTTCTCCTATGTCTTCCGATTTCATTCAGCAAATAACGACAGTGCTGGATCTGAGGTTCTTGAAGCAGTGTCGACGGATATTCACGTCTTTACGGATGTTTCGTAGTGTCGACTAGACGACGTGACGTAACATCACAGAAGGCATGAATCGTGACAAAAACTAATTACTCAGTTACCCAAATAACTATTAAAGCATAAGCTAGTTTCAGATAAAAGGTTCAATTTACAACAAAAATTAATTACTTGCTCTGCATTTTATAATTACATCATCCCAACAAACACACCGATTGTGGCCCAAAGGATACTGCTAACAGACAAATAAGTTTCCATATTATAATCCAGTATATTCGTAGATCGGGAAAGACAGTAACATTAATACGTCTCTTACGTATTATCTGGATATATTCAGATATATCTGTTTCGGAGAGTCTGATACTGCTGCCAGCTGCGCGTCCAATTCGCTGATGGTTGTGCCCCATTTAAATCAATCCGGGGTGCAAAATTTTCCCCTTCCTTCCTCTACCCATTCGAACGTATCCGTCAGAATGATTCGATTACACACACAAATTAGGCCAATCACTGAACTCATTTGCTGACGGTATGCCAGCCAAGGCCTGACATTCCGATCGAAGCATCTGAAGCTACGATGGCAGCTAACCCCCTCTTTTACATCTTCTAGGAGAGTCACTCTTCATATTCTGGGACAAAGGGATAGGAAATGTACTCAAGGTTACAATGACGCGCGTCATCAAGTTTGCACGGCGAACTTTACGCTGACGGTCATAACAATAGTACACAACGATATTACCTTTATTAAGTTCTATTACTACACCCTTTGAAGAACGTGTTATTTACACGCCTACGTTAACTTGGCCTGTCGCAATTTTATCTTCGCACATAATCTCAAATTTTCATCCCCTCGAAATATTTTTTATTGCTAACTTAGAAGCAGGAGTTCGTACATACTTTTTATACCCTACCCACTGTCCGCGTTCCTAGTTTCATATTAGTAGACAATTAATAAATTCTAAATACTGCATTACAAACTTCTTTATTTTAATGAATTGTGCATCATGTAAGTCGCATAGGGAAACAGATAACTCCATAAGAATGTGACGTAAAAACAGGAGTACTAAAGTCATCTGATTATATCATAACACCACACATACAAATGCAAACAATTACGCCTTTGACCGCTCGCGCACTCCCGTTACTTCGTATTGGGCACGAAGTGTGTAATTTGAGTTTCTCTAAAAATTTTTTCTACACACTTTTTTTGTCAAACCAAGAAGAATTCAGAGTATCATAAATTTATGTAGATCCTCAAATACCGTACCTGTTACCTTTGTCCGACCATAACCAGATTTGCGTTTTCTCGACAGATTAGAGTAAAATTCGCCAAAAAAAAAATCAAGAAAATTTGTCCAGCGGGAACAGAGTTGCTCATTGCCGACAGACAGAAGGACAGACGTAACGAAGCTAACGGCCGCTTTTCACAGCATTGCGAAGGGGCATAAAAGTGCGACATCTACAGAGACTTAATGTAAAGTCAAGACTTAATACATTCCCTTCCACAACTGTACGATCATGTTCAAAAATACGTTTCGTAATTTCACTGAGTGAAAAGGGGCCTTTTTAAAACAGAAAAGACGAAACGTATCAAAATACCTCCAGATTGTTGTTAATTTTTATGATTATTATAATCCTGATAGTTGATTTATATTATTAAACGTAGTGTCAACTTAAGTACCCTTCTCTTTGGTTTATTACTACCACCTTATCTTATTCTCTAACGCAATTCCTACTATTCTGTAACGTGAAGTCCTAAAATCCTACAAACAGATCACAAGCTGAATCCGGCGTTGCAATCATGTCTTCAAAATATTCACATCTTAGTAAAAAAAAAAGTAAACACAGTAATCATTCCGTTTATGAGCACATTTGGTTTCAAACAAATTTCCCGAACAGCGAGAGCCCGTAAACCGAACACCACTTTCCCATTGCCAACTACGGTATAAATTATAATTCTTGCAACTGGTCAACAGATCCTCACCGTGCAAAGAAATTCATCATAACACAACACAGCGAGGTACCTCAGTACGAAAGAAAACTAATAGTAAATTAGTTTATACTATTCATCCCGTTGTGTGTTATATTGAATAAGAACAATAACAGTTTTCAGTCGAGCACAACTATTTTCTTTATTACTACAGCTACATGTTTCGGCAAAATACAAGGCATGTTCAGGCTGCAGGGTTATTTAAAAAAGTAATATACTCTACTTCATTGACATGCTGTATATTACCTGTTTAAATTACTCTACAGCCTGAAGATTGCTTCTGCTTAGCCGAAACATGTAGTTCTGACAATACATGGAATGTATGCGGTCGACTGAAAATTCTTATTTTGCTCTTTCAGTAGTAAATTTCTATACCTAGTCATTAGCCTATGTATAAAAAATTGCTACATTATTCAAGTTGTATGTAAATGCATAATAATCAGGTACCGTTCTTATCATAAACAAGAAATACGAAGAATATCCTTAATATTTCACCGGTACAGAATAGTTAAAATCGAGAACAGGCAACCCTACGACAAAGCTACGAGAACCATGAAAGACGCTGCGATGCTGCTGCTTATGCGCTAGCCGCTCATAGATGCAGCGACGTTCTGCGCATTCAAGATGATTCGGGAACCGACGAAAGCCGAGATGAGACGCCGAAAACAGCGGTCGCTTTGCGACAGGAAGGAGCCCGTATAAGCGAATATTGGCTTACAACTGGAAAGAGGCATTAATTTCCACACCTCATGTATTAAGCGAGACATCAACTGCTCGGATACGGGGGATTACTGTATCTAACAGTACTATAGAACAATCATTCTAGTCCTTCGTGAGCGCTGCTGTACTGTAATTTGGTGTGCGCTCTTACAACATTTAGTTCGGCGGATCAACTACACGAGGTATTGTATTATTGTTAGCCCTGGCTATTGAGTCTATTAACCCGTCGAGACTAAAGTTACTAAGTAACAATGAAACAGTCCGTCTATGCTGCATACTGTTGAATTTACAGATACAGCTATATGCTTTCCTTTTATATATTTCTGAAACTTGAAGCCTGATGATGACTGTTTCGTACAGCCGAAACATGTAGGTTTTTGAATTACAATAATACGGGTTGTGTATAGACGGACTGTGTCATTGTTACGTATTGTATTAATACAACGGGGATGATAAACATTAAGGTTAATATTACTACACTGTATACAATTATTCACTTCGTGTCTCACAGGTAACACAGTATGTTTTCATTATAAACAGCAGCTGTTGAATGTTTTATTTGTAAACAATGGTTGTTAATTGTAAGAATCATACAGAACACATAAATACATTGTGCAGGGCAAATAGGTTTTAGTACTAACCATGAGGTTTGATAGGGTCAGACTCACTTAGACAATACGAGTATACTAGCATACTCGTTGCAACACCAGTTAAGCTAGAGTTTATTAAAGACGTTTGAAGCATCATGTACCTAAAGCAAAATCAATATTTCAATATTAATTTAAAAGAAAAATCCCGGTGCAGTAACGCAGCAGTACGTACGTGTAGATAGTTGTAAAACAAATGCGTACTGCACACGCGAGTACGGCAACTTTCTACATAACACAGCATTTCCGATTAGAACTGATGACCAAGCCAAGCTAGGAATTATGACGTATGTTATTCTGAAACTGACAGCCTATTGGAGATTCAGAATACCACTGGAAATCATAAAATAAACACGGGATTTAACTCGCCCCTTCCTCCAAACATCCTATAATGAGACGCAACTCCGTTATCCTTCCAGACCATACACCAACTTCGTCTAGAGGAAACATGAACTGGAAATTTCTGCTTCAGTCACTGTTGTATAAAATACATTGCTTTTGGTTTGTAGCTAGTGGAACTGATCAGTAACCATGATTCATTGAAGAGGGTAGAGTTAGAAATGGCGGGAGGGGGGGGGGGGTTGCTGGAGCAAGCTTAGTAGACCGAGCCATTACATTCTACCGCAATGGTAAATCACTATAGCTGCAGTCGATGTTACACCTACAGTTCGAGGAGCCAGAATGATTTCCAACCATTAGAGCAAGGATCGATCGATTGCCGATATCAAACGTTGCCCGAACTTACGACTGACTTCTCCATGCAGCTACATTTTATGGACTACCACCCCTGTTATCCACACCCTCAGCCCTATATCACGATTCCTACCACAAAACCGTCAAAACGAACTTCGTTTAAATTTAATGCTCCTTGCTACCAACTGTAGTCTAACTTTTACTTTAACATTTCTGTGCATACAAAATGTTAGTATTAACGGCAATAAAGTGTCTTAATTCTGCTGTTAATTGGCCTCATGTAAATTCATTTGTGAACATAATACACCCCGGCCAATTAGGTGATAAAAACCGAAAGAAACTTTTTTGTTTGGGTAAGACATCCCCGTTTTGTATTTTTCAATGACGATATCCTTCTATTAGACTAAAGAAACATTTACAGAACAGATTTTGACGTTTTGTTGACCGTGCATCTCAGTATATTTATCTCAGTATTTAACCAACTTGAATGCACAAAATTTGTTTCGTAATTAGTTTTATTTCATGCCTCTACATGTTTCGAGCACATGTGCTCATCTTCAGGTCAAAATTGCATTACACAGCCTCTGATATCATCAAACGTATAGGTGGCCGTCTCGTGCACTAGACTGCCACCTATAGGTGTGATGATACCAGAGGCTGTGTAATGCAATTTTGACCTCCTGATGATGATCACATGTGCTCGAAACATGTACAGGTATGAAATAAAACTTCTTGTGAAACACATTTTGTGTATGAAATTGGTTAAATACTGAGATAAATATACTGAGATGCACGGTCAGCAAAACGTCAAAACCTGTCTCCTCGTTTATGGAAACTAATCGTCGAGTGCTGTATAGGAAAAACTTCATTTTTTTTCTGAGATACATACAAAACATATAAATACTCTGTGGGCAGAATGCAGAATTTTTAAACGTAAAGACTAATGGTGTTACTCTAAAAGCTAGGCTTTAAGATGTTAAAACACTTCGTAGTGCTAAACTACGTGCAGTTGCACCAATAATTTCCATTCCACTCAACATAACCGCTCACACCCCTCGTGCTGGTACGAAAATCCTGATGCGCGTTCCTACCATGCGGATTTTAATTCAGAGTGGATGCTACATATAAAGCTAGATCACACAAATTTCATTAGTACTTCAGCGGAAGAGGAAACACCCGGAAATGGCGACGCCTTTTATGACAATGTCATGTTCAGCGACGCAAAAATGTGTGGCACAAGAGGAGAAAGTTTTACACCGTATTTCATGGGAGACCGACTTCTACCCTCAGACGTTCTGGTGCACGTACGTGAGCCAAAATAAACATGGACTGCGACATTACTGTTTCAGTCATAAGGCTGCGCTGGTCCATCGAAACACGACACTGACCGATCTTTGCTAGTGTCACTGCATTTGATACAGGCTACAAGTCAACACGCGTAGTCACCATTTCTACTTCGTACTTTGGATATACTCCGTTCGAATCCTAGTTAGGAAAGTATATTTGACTTGTAATGTGAGACGTGTAATTTTTTGTTATTCCCAGCAGAGTGCAAAGCGTATCAGTGGATCAAGGTTAACAGTTTCTCTATAAACTGCGGGAGTTAATGTTGTAAAACAGGACGAAAGGATAGTGATTTGGGGCGAAATTTCGGTAAAGATAATGTTCAAGGTTCCGCAATGTTGGAAATAAAAATGAAAATTTTGAAGACAACCTTCTGGTGGAGACTACATACTGTACTTCCAAAGTACAAATAAAGATACATGTGACCCACACAGTCTGTGATCACTGTGTATGTCATACACACACAAACACACACTCGTACACAAGTAATCTTATCATATTCAAACGCCAATGGAGAAGCATATTTTAAAGCTGCCAAAGATATGGTTTGGTATGTTTTAAAATTTCGTTTATTTTCCATAAAATTAACGTTTCTGATTCTCTGTTTTGTATCGTATGGTGAGCAATTCAGGAGATAATAACTGTGTCGTGTAATGAATTCGGGATTCCTGGAACTTTAACATGATTTTGCAAATTTACATACGCCGCAGTGAATCCCAAAGCAAGAAACAGCCTACGATGTGTACGTATTCATAGCATGCCACCATACGAAACACATTAATCAAATTTTAACGATACATCAAACCAAAATATTTCGCCAGTTTTTTCCCCCCTTTTTTATATAGAATGTCACGCAGAAAAGCAGAATATTTTCCAAAGTACCATATCCACATGGAACTGCGATCATTCATCTCAAGAGTACAGACAACCATCATGGCAGGTTTGATTACTTAAAATGGTAAGGCGTTTACTCCGAACTTTGCATAAACCAGTCAAATGGCCTTGTAGGTTCAAATTCACACAGTTGTATTCGTTATTCAGATGAAGATGGACATTGTATTTGGTGATTCTATGGCGCTGTTCAGTCTGCAATTGAATCGGGGATTGACGGACAGACACGCAATTTATAATATACTATGTGTGGGAAAAAAGAAAACATGTCTTTTGGCAATCATGAAACTAATCAATACAGTCAGTACATCAACTGCCATACATTGAAAGAGTTCATTACTAATTGGTAATAAAGTCTGAGGCCACCCACCCAGACTTTTGTACAATGGGGACAATGGTTCATCCCGGGGGTAAGAATGGGTGGAGTTTTGGCTCTTCACCCTACATGCCTTCATGGCGTTGACAAGGAGAACTCAACTTTTTATTACTCCAGATAATTGTTAGAAGTCCCTACTGAATTTATATTTATCTAGAAATTTTAGAAGCCTGCATAGTCTATTCAAAATAGGAAGTCAACTTACGGAAGCAGTTCAAATACTGGCTCACGCTCTTCACCATCTTTCTGTCAGAGTACTTACCTTACCATACGTGAAGGAAGTATCAAATAACAGTGGCTTTACCATGGTTTTGGTGTTAATATCATGATAGTACGAATTTGTGTGGCATCCAGGTCGATGGAAGCGCCCTGGCCATGTGTTGCATTCCGTTTAAATTAGCTAGAAGGCACAAAAGTTATTACAGTCCACATACGCACAAACACTCCGTCCACAACCATGCATAACTGATGCTAGAACCAATGTATGTATTCGATATGTAGAAAACGAGGTTAAAAAAGTCTTTCTGGTTTTGATGTTGGCGATGTTTACATACGCGTGAACAGCCCTACGGCAAATACGCAATAAGGTGTACTTGACTGTAACACAAAACTAACAAATGGATCATATTGGATTTCGCCTCAGGGAAAATACCCACACGACAACAGAGAAGCCCATACTACGTACACGGAAATAGGTACGAACCAATTTACAGGTGGCAGGCAGGTCCTACATACGTATATGCCTGTCTCTTGTCGGAAGGAATGAGACGGAATTGGATATTCAAAACTAGGTTTATACGTGGAACATAATCCATCGCTTCCCATACGAGGTTCCAGGAAAAGAATGCTGCCGCTAAACATACAATGGAGAAATAAAATCACCCCTTACTTAGCGTAAAAAAAAAGAAGGCAGATAAAACGCATGAGAAACATGTGATGCGTAGCGTAACTCAGTTTCTTACTGACTATGCACTGGCTGAGTGTAAAAAGAATGGGGAGAATAATATGGCTGTCGGCTCGTTACGTAATTTTGGAACTGTGAAATTAAATATCACAAAAGTCACTTAACCGTTTAATATAAAGCACAGTACAAGACTTCCTATTTTAATTATTACTTACTCAATGTACAGACGAACTGTTTCAAATGAGAAGTGGAGTAACTGATTTAGAACTGATGAGTGCAGGTGACTCGTATCAGCGCAAACAGGTCTAAACCTAACATTTCCTTTAATACAAGATACGTATATATCCGTTAACCGACTTTCCGACTATTCCGTATACACAGCACACATGTATTTTGACACATTGTAGTAATAAATTAAAATAAAAATTAACAGTAATAAATTAAATATACGCAGAATAAAGCCAGTTGGCTTTCAACGGGTAATGAAAGCAATTAAGTCTTTTACACTTATTTTATTCATACAAATATTTCGTGCACAAAGTAATTTAGAGGGTGCGCTGGAGAAGAATTATTAAAAATTCTAAGACACCTGAATCAGCAAATATTTACCTGTAAATTCTTGTATATTTCGCACAGTAATGCCTGCACTGAATTATCAAGTTTATTCTTTTAAATATTATTATTTGTATTACAGTTACACAAATCTTCATCAGAAAGTGAATAAATATCCTTTCTTGAACGATTAGGCCCAGTTTTGTGAGTGAGTTTTCGTGGCATTATAACTATCCGCACTTTGAAGATATCACTGTAGCTGACCTATTCTGGGGATGAAGTCAGTAGTGGACTAAAAGCTCTTCTATTTTCTCCACAACTGATAGACTTCAGAGTTATTTTGCACAACAGCAGACCGCAGGTCATAAAAGGTCAGAGTAACCTCTGCTATTTAGTTACAGAGACAAAATATTACATCTGTTTCAAAGAGCTTGGAGTCGAACCCAATACACGTGTAGAAAGTTCAACATCACCGTTACGCTGTATTTAAAGTTCTAGTAGGTGCTCATAAAATCTGACGCTGACGTCTGTTTCAGAGAAGAAAGTGCTGATATTACCAGGAAACAATGTTATCGGCTTAATACACTGAGCGCAGTAAAATTCCGGACAGCGAGAGTGAATGTAATTTCAGATAAGAGCATATATCGTGCAAATCGCAGCAACCACTTTATCTGTCCGTATGTAAAATGGGGCAACGTAATTGTGCATGAACGTAAACAGGATACTCCTTCAACAGTGTCATCAGTTTATGCTTGCCTTTATCAAAGCCAGACAAAAGACACAACTTGTGTGTGTATATCTATTGTTTTGTTCTGACAGTACGGCTGGTAATGACTATGGTAATGTTTGTATTTCAAAGCCCGCTCCCACTGTTCCAAAATACACGGTCGAAGTGAAGCAAAGCAACAAACAAGACTGGCATGGAGATCCGGATACGGAAGCTCTCCAGTATACGCTGACCTTTTGTTTGTTCATTTATGTTTTTGAGGCAGGAAATGGTATCTGAAAGTAATGTACGAGAGCGTAGAAATCGTGACGTAAACGGTGTGGAGAGACCAGCGGACGGGAGGGAACTCGGTGTGAAGAGCGCGCAAGTCTGTCACGTGACGTCATATGATCAATATTAACAGTCTAGTGTCTTTACAGACACCGCTCTTACGTCACCACATCGCCATGCGCCAGATGATCTCTACGCATGCGTGATACGTTGGGAAGGAATGCACCCTGACGTCAACAGATGGAACTAATTTACAATAACAACACCCATGCAAACACGCCGAGGATGAGAAGGCGGTGTTGGGTGAAGGCAACGCTTACGAAGTTGCTTTGCGAGTCGCGTTTGTTTGCGGTTGCTTTGTTAACAGAATTAATTACACCAGACAGTGGGAAATCAGAAAAGGTGAAGAGAAAATTGGAAGAAGCAGAAACATTTCTGTGCACTGACAGTGAGCATCAGTGAGGTGCCCTCTAGCGATACATAAGCCACTCATGTTTACTTATAACGCTTTAATTGCGACGTAAGTAAGAAGTCGTGAAAAGCATATTCTCATATATGTTCTGGAGTCAGTTTGCTTACACAATACCAAAAATATATCATGAATTTGAGTGGGGTTTCAGGCAAAACCCAGAAGTGGAGCTTCGGGTGAGAAGTATACAACACTGACGTAATAACTGTCAAGACGAAAAGAAAAAAGCATATTTGAAATGCTGTTTCGGGAACTTCCTAGGGAGCTGAGATCGCCTATTCGTCCCGAATTAAAAATGTAAATATTAACATCATAAACCCTGACTGACTTGTCTTCCTGACACTTGGATTGACGTAAATGCCACTTAATACCTGTGAATGTTAATAACTCTGTGAACTCTTTGTGACCAACAGAAAGCTGTACCAGCATAAGTGTCGGGTGAACTTGTTGTGTCAGAGAAAAACTAGCATCACTCAAAGCTATGCGTGAAATTTTATACTGCGATATGGCAGTGGAACGTAATTTCTTGTTTTTATACAAAGACGCTTCGAGAAGAGAACTACAGACATCCTACAGATGAGATCCTCAGGTTGATAAATAGCAATATTCTTCTGCGATACTATGTAATCTGGTAGACAGGTACCGACGTTTCATCTAACCTGAAGGCAAAGACAGCGCTTACTCTGAAACGTTGGTACGCATCTACAGAGTATATTACGTCATGTTCAAAAGAATTTCATCTCATGGTACGTTGCACGCACCAAATGTTTTAATGCCAGGAACTAAGTGGCAAATCACTCTACCAAGACGTCTAGAATTTGGGTGGTGACGTCAAAACAGTGGCAGTATGAAGAGTGTGAAACCTACGTTTTAAGGCCTTATCATTTAGAATCATAATTAAGATTTAGTTATCAAATGTCCGCTTCGAAACAGTGTTGCCAATAAAGTGAAATATTTGATGGCTTGCCGATCCCGGTGGCCGTGCGGGCTACGGCGTTGGTTTCAAGCCACTTGATTGCTCGGATCGCAGGATCGAATACAGTTGAGGGCTTGAATGTTCGTCCCTTGTGTTTGTTGTGTGCTGTGTGGGTAGCGGCCTGTGCGACGGGCTGATCACTGGTTCAGAGAAGTTCTACCGGGTGTGTAACTCTAATTGTGTGTGTGTTCTAGAAACCTTAAATTTGAGGCGCCCTAGGACCGATTGGGGTTCTTGCGTTACAGAAAAAAACTGATGGCTTCAAGTAACCATTCTGTGTATGTCGCTGAATGACGCGCGGTACCTTTGTCACCAATTTATATGACCCAGTGAAGAAACTAATTTTAGGTAGTATTCGATTTTGTAAGGTGATTGGATTATGAGAAAATGATCGTACATCCGTGTCAGTAATTAAGCACAGGTCCATGAAGTCACATGGGGAGTGGACGTATCGTTTTACATATTAGTGACCTCGGGATTAGATAGAGGAGAGTTTCAGGCTCAGGCCGCTTTGACCCTGGGAAAGAGTCAACTCTTATCTATTAAATAGGAGGATGGATGGGCAACAGTGCAGGCGCAAACACTTTGACAGAAAAATCTGCTGGCTTTGCCATAAATGGAACACCGGTTCCTCGATCGTCCAGCACGTATACTATTCACTGCGAGTACATTCATATGTCAGTTCAAATGCACACAGGCTGCGTATGGTAACTAACAAGTTTTTAATAAAAACAAACACAGAAAATGCTCTATTCAATGTTGTGACGTCCAGTTTCACACCAACAGCTTGACTAATTTTTACACGGGGTAACATTTTTAATTTAGTTGAGACAATCTGGATTTTGCTTCATTTCTACAAACCCCTCACCCCAAAATGTAATAATGTGGCTAATATACCACCGAAAAAAGATTCAGTTCTTGAAGTGACACAGTAATACTGCAATAATTCAACTACATCATCATCATCATCAAAGTTGTAAGGTTAGGGCTGTAAGTCCTGTCCTATGTTAACTCATGCGCTTTCGGACGATCCTGTTCTCTCCATCTTCTTCTTGTGCGATATATTTTTTTTACCGTGAGGTTGATACTGTAGTGCTAATTTTGGTAAGCCGCTGTTTTCAATTCTGTTTACGTGTTTAAGTCAATTTTGCTGGTAGTTTCTAATCTCATCTACTATATTGTCCTGATTTAGTTCACTCGTAATGTTAACATTTCTTTGTTTATCTGGCCTTGTGAGGCCGAGGGGTGGTCTCATACAGCGCACTTGTCCTTCCTCTAGGTGTTCCTGTCCCAGTAATAACGTATATATTCATAAGTGAAGGATTTAACGAAACTCTCCTCTCTTTCCTGATGGATACTGCAATAAAAACACAATGGATTTAACCCACCCTCGAAAATTAATAATGCAACATTAACTTGACATATTGAACGTCTTACAGTTTTAGTGTGGAGACCCTGCAGCGAAAACACAGAACTACTGACTTCGATGATTTAAAGATTCGCCTCTCCTACAATGCAAACATTACGAACATAAACATAATAACCATCATGGGCTGAAATATATCTACGTTTTCCAAAATTCATTCCAATGAGGAATCCCTAAAATAATTTTTCATATCGCGAGGAACCCCTTACTATGAAAAATAGAACATAACAAACAGAAAGTTCGTAGCGCACGGAGATTACTCCATTATTATCAATTTCCGGACAAAAATTTCCGCGATACTTCGAAGGACATTTGAAATTTTTCACGGCATTTCATTAGTTCCATTTATTCCGTAATGTCATGCGGAACCTCTAAATATTCCGCGGAACCCTGGTTAGGAGAAAACTTAGATATGCAGTGAAGTATCTAACAAGGCTGTGAGAGACATACTTAACCAAAAACACCGCTATTTAATAACACTATCCAAAAGCTTACGTATTGACAGCTAGAGTATTGGCGTGAGCAGTCACAGACAATTAGCCAATCTCTTCCTCCAGATATGGGGTTCTACGTGGGATTAAGACACTACTTAGGTTATTATCTAGAAGTTACCTTAGTCTACATATTCGGAGGTAGTCCTCTGAACGTACCTACGCGTAGATGGGTGGATAATATTAGGATGGATCGCCAGGAGGTGGGATGTGGGTATATGGACTGGATTGGGCTGGCCCAGGATAGAGACAGGTGGCGGACGGTTTTGAGTGCGGTAATGAACCTTCGGGTTCCGTAAAATGTGGGGAATTTCTTGACTAGCTGCAAACCAGTTAGCTTCTCAAGAAGGACTCTGCACCATGGAGTAAGTAAGTAAGTCCTCTGAACGTAACGAAAGGGCAGCCATATGGTGGGTGAAAAGGTACAATAAACTCGGACAAGAAATAAGAGAAAATAGCTTCTGACATGGACTGTGTTCGGTAAAATACAGATCGTAATGAAAAAGGTTCGTCCATAGTGCTCAGTATGCAATGAAATACACGTCTGACCGGAATTCGGCCTTTGGTTAATAATTCTGAAATATTTGATTTCGACCGGCATGGTGGGAACTGTTCCTGGTAGAAATGCGGAACACGAAATGACGCCCTATTCTACCTACGAAATGATCTGTAAGACCTGCTGAATGCTCATTAATTCACAATCTAACATCCCCAACAACTTCACCATTTGGTCTGTTCACAGTTTATTGACAGGTCTTTTCTGTATTTCTTTCCCTCGTTCTTTCCTTTTCTCTTTCTTTCACTCTTTCTTTCTATCTTTCTGCTTCGTTGTCATTTATTTTTAGCAAGATTATAATTTATGTGTGGTTAAGGTGCTGTGCTACAAATCGGAAGGTCGCTGGTTCGATCCTAGCTGGTATCACTGGAATTTTTCATTGACATAAAATCCTTCCTTTCGCACTATGGCCCTGGAGCCGACTCAGCCTCTAACAGAAATGAGTACCAGAAACATTTCCTGGGGGTAAGGGCGGCCGGTGCGTAAGGATGACAATCTTACCACCATCCTGTGCCGTTGTCATGAAGTCTGGGAACCTTAACTTCCTGGAACCCTCTGGGCCACTCCAGGCCTGTAACGTGACTGCTTTACCTTTTATAATTTATGTGTAGCTCCTGTATGTGAAGTTGCTTCACAGTTGTGCCTAACGTTGGAATCATTATAGGCCTTTGGAAAAATTAATTTAAAACTTTAAAATTGGGAGCTGGAGCCAAAAATTTACACATGGCAGTACGATACATCATTTTACATTGCTGACGTTAGGTCATATGGAACCAGAGCCACAATCAAAATTAGTGGAAAGCTTGTGATGTTATCCAAGCTGTGTAAATATTTGCCTTTATCCGCGAAAGGGAGGAGGTTAACATGAATTGTCTGTGGCTAATTAAAATGATGCATAACTTATGCACTGTACAGCAATGACGGTCGACGCTACGGTAACTGTTTCGCTGGAAAGTGAATATGAACAGACGCGCTCAGACGGTTGTTTCAGCAGTGGCGACCCGAGAGTAAGGGTGAAATGTGAAACACCCTCACGATAATGAATTTATACTTAATATCATTGTTTCATGGGAGATTTACGTCAAACAGCTGGTAGGCCTACAGTACTACGTTTCCCTGAGCGTACTTGACGTATGATATGGGACAGAAAACCTGCCGGTAGGGCAGTTGCTGCCTTGCACCTTCTGAATATCAGAAAAAAGTATATTTAGTCAAACACATTAAAACTCTTTATTAAGGTCGCCAAAGAAGGAAGGAAGAGTCTTACATTTCATTGATATCACTGACAGCCGTAAAATACAACCGTGAAATGTTTCTAAAAAAAGCATACATGAAAAAAGGGGCACTTATTCACGCTACGTCAAAACGAATGCCTATGATTTACACACACACTCACACTCACACACACACACCACACGCACACACACACACACATATACACACTCCGTACATGTAGGCCTACATTTTTTCTGAAATTGCTGAAATTTGTAAATCAACTCTTGCATTTATTCAATTACGGAAGTAATAAAAATGATTTGAGATTGAAATAAATGATCAATGAATAAATGCGTGTGTATTTTAAATAAGCGCACTTATAACGAGGTTTGGTGTTGAGGTACTGGGTTTGTACACGGCGTGTAGCAGACAGATTGTCCCGAAAAGTCGGGTAACCAACAAACTACGACGCGTAACATCTCAGAAGAGCGAAGACCTCAACTACACTGGAATGTAAGCCTGAAATCCCGCATGCTTAGTGTTTCCTAAACAATTCTGTCAAACAAGAGACAGCATTACATGAAGTAACCAAGCTAGGTAAACATCGTTTCACTACCCTATCATTATATATGAGTAATTAAAGATTTCATTCGGTAGCTTTGTGTACTTCCAGATGTAGCAGGTGTACAAATTCCCACTTAAGTTATTAGTGATTGTGGTAGTATGTGTGGAACAATGACATTAGCCCTTACCGTAACTCGCCTTACGATCCAAGGTACAAAGTGAAGACGGAAGTTTCATGAACCGTAAACAAGGAGAACGGAAATTAATGCCTTGCTATGTTTTGCACGAACAAGAAAGAGAAAAGACTAAGAAAAAAATAACAACAGAAATGGTACGTTTTAGAGAAGGTAATGCATTACGAACTATCGTTAAGCACAACTTAACGGTGACAACAACAGCGGAATCACGATGAAAGGGATGGAAGGGGAAACGGCAGAATCCAAGTAATTACGCTACGAGGAAAGAATGGAGCAAACTTTGTAAGAGAATACGCTTAAGAAGGCTGACAGAATGCTGGATAATGGGAAGAAAAAAGGAACACAGAAAAATTAAAAATTCAATTAGCAAAACGAAAACATATTTCATACAAACCCGAGACAAGATTTAAAAATGAAATAAAACAGATTTACGTAAAATGAGATTCTGAAGCAAGTTAAGACCCTAGGCTATCGTCAATTTATGCATTTTTTTTAAGTTGCATTAAAAGGCCAACATGTGTTTCAAGTACGTATCTGATATACCCATTTCCAAAATTCAATTGTGTCTTTCACCACTACCAATTTATACAATACAGTTCCCAACAAAACAAAGACTGAACGCCCCTACATTTAAAATTACAGACATTTCCAAAATTATAGCCTAACTTCTGCTTTTCTTTCGTGACATACTGTTCGAATACACTGAACATGTGTGTGCACGAATTTAGTGACTGAGGCACAGCTACCCTAAACACGTACACCAAAGTCCATTTAACAAAGATGAAGTACTGCGGGTTGCATATAAAATGAAAATGAATTTCCTATTGCTGGATGCATTAAGCCTCACACAGCGGGGACTTAGTTGTCACCGCGTCCAACAGATCTGCTGTTTCATTTCACGCAACTTCATAATTTGGTTTCAATTCTGTTCAAAAGGCAGGAACCCTTCCCAATCCGAAGTCCAGTACGCCATACTGTTTTGTGAGAAATATGAAGTTTATCCGACACAAGTCGAATACGTAATGGTTAGAGTTTTAGGCCATTCTCGAATACAGAGTTATTAATTAATTAACTCCACGTAACATCCTTTCTGAGTACCCAATAATCAGTCACACAGTGAGGATATTTTCCACCTCCTACGGAATGCGAGTGTTCATTACCGTACTCAAAATAGTACGAGGTCTTTTCTAAGCGAAATGAACAATATCTATATTGTGGCACCCTGTTTTACGTTACATTCTGCTTCCATCCAACGCTCTATGCCAGGTCTCTCAAGTACATTCCGACTTTCCAATTCATGCACGATACGCGGTCTTCTTATCGCATGTTTAAAAAATCCGAATGTAATATAAAGTACGTATTTATTTGTATGTGTTGCAACATTTACACTAAATATCATTATAAATTATTTAAATAGACACACAAACAATAATGTGGACCGGAATAGCGACTCGATATGGGCTGGACGGTCCGGGGATCGAGTCCCGATGGGGGCGAGATTTTTCGCACGCGTCCAGACCAGCCCTGGGGCCCAGCCAGCCTCCTATACAATGGACACCGCCTTTTCTTCCGAGGGTAAAGCGGCCGGGGCGTGGCGTTGACCACCAACCCCCATATAACGCCGAGGTTAAAGAAAGAGTAGCTATACCTCTACTCCCCTCTGGGCTTTCGTGGCCTGTTGTAGGGTGAACTTTACTTTACTTTACTTTACTTTACTTTACACACACAGAAATTTATGACGCTATGAACCGCGATGACGTCTCCACATACCAATGAAATGCACGGAGTTAATCAAACATAGCTGTTGTAACGGAAGTTAAAATGCGATTACAAATTTCATTATAACATTAAGACGCTGCTTGATTTTTTCTTGAAACTGTAAGTTGTCCAACATGAAGTTATTAAAGAAATTGTACTTTCCAATTTTGTCAACTTCCTTACTGAAAAAATTACGATTATGAGATAACTACGCTGTCTGTATGCGCCAACGTACGTGCGTGCGTGCGTGCGTGCGTGCGGGCACGCTAAAGCACTGTGAAACTGACCCAATGACCGGTTGTCATGACATCTGTTGACAGTAATAACAATTAACTTGTGAGTTTAGGGCATCATTGTTATTCTTAGCTAATGGGTCTATAACATTGTTTGGTTAAACAGTTTCTAGAAGCTATCAATTTGAGATAAACTTCGGCACGACCCACAAAACAAAGCGGGGCGGGGCGGCTGCATAAACTATACATATATCTCTTCAAATTACGCCGGCAATAGCCACATAAAATGCGGCATGGATAACGCTCATGAAAAGTGAGTCCGGGAGAGCATCTCCAGTATTCTGAACAGCATACCGGCTGGACGTGGTCCGGTAAAAGATTTATCTCTTCTCTAAAGCCCCACTCCTCTCTTCAATGAATCCTGGGGGGGGGGGGGTCTCCCCCGGGGGAGAAAGCCCAAAACAATGGGAAAACCCCAAAAAAAAAAAAACAAACCCCATTTTTCAAACCTTGGCCCTTTTTAAT
>Ga0123354_10001250_pt1 | contig 30147 bp, 20 predicted proteins | sample TergutLab28metaG_2_FD_97872 | JGI IMG/M metagenome (GOLD analysis project Ga0123354, IMG submission 97872) | Labiotermes labralis P4 segment gut microbial communities from Petit-Saut dam, French Guiana - Lab288 P4 | ecosystem: Host-associated > Arthropoda: Insects > Digestive system > Gut ... | reverse complement strand
TAGTTATTGCTGTTGGTAATTGCTGTTAGTTATTGCTGTTAGTTACTGCTGTTGGTTACTGTTGTTAGTTACTGCTGTTAGTTATTGCTGTTAGTTACTGCTGTTAGTTACTGTTGTTAGTTATTGCTGTTAGTTACTGCTGTTGGTTACTGTTGTTAGTTATTGCTGTTAGTTACTGCTGTTAGTTACTGTTGTTAGTTATTGCTGTTAGTTACTGCTGTTGGTTACTGTTGTTAGTTATTGCTGTTAGTTACTGCTGTTGGTTACTGTTGTTAGTTATTGCTGTTAGTTACTGCTGTTGGTTACTGCTGTTAGTTATTGCTGTTGGTTACTGCTGTTAGTTATTGCTGTTCGTTTCTGCTGTTAGTTACTGCTGTTAGTTACTGCTGTTAGCTACTGCTGTTAGTTACTGCTGTTAGTTATTGCTGTTAGAAATGGCTTAGAGATGCGTCAGGCAAGTACGTGTTTTTTTTAAAAAATGCTGTTCTTATATTGTATTATAATACAAATTTACTTACTGTATTAAATAGTGTATTTGTGTTTTGCACTCTAATGATATTAAATAGCGTGCTCTGGAATGAACATAATACTTACAGCTGGTGTGCTGTAATTTGTCCTTCACGAGTCGTTACGAATTACGACCATCCGCAACCATGGTAACTGACGCCACTCGTAGCCCGTTTAGTTTTTCTAAATTTGTCGGCAGTTGAGGTAGTTGCGACTAAAGATTGTAATCCGATTACACGCGGGGTGGATTTTAGCTTTCAAATTAAAGGAATATGAGCCTTCAATTGACTTAGTTGGATCGTAATTTGTTGTCACCTTCTTTTTTATGACGCGGTGGTTCACAGTAAGACTGCGTTTACTACGCCTTCTCTGCATGTCGCCAGATGAAAGTACAATCCGACAAATAAGAGGAATGTGATTTTTCCTTAAGAATCCGTTTTCACAATAGTGCGTGTTTTATAATCACATAAACTGTTTTGCTTGTCCTTGCACTCGAGTGGCAGAACAATCTTACTTTTTCATCTTTGTTTGGCATGGAGGTGTGGTGGATAGAGTGGCAATGGCACTGGTTATTTTTCGAGGCCTTCGGGTTTCTCTGCCAGTTTTATTCCAGAATTTAATCCGTCTGCCATAGGCGATGTATAACTTTAGACACTAGAAAGGTCGTTGAATTGCACTTATCTTTTTTGGCATCGTCATCCTGCTAAATTTATTGAGCAATTTCTGTATTTTATATTTTATTACAGGAAATAGAATTTTTTGTATCATGTAGTTTTATGTATTTCAGTATACCAACAGTGTAGCGAAGTCCACCTCGGTGTTATTTTCCATGCATGTTATTATAAAATATGGATAAAATGGCAAAGGATAAGCTGGTTAGGTCACCTAGAGAGAATGGAGGAGGACAGGATGCCCCAAAAGATCTTCACACAAGAACTGGAAGGGACGAGAAGAAGGGGAAGATCCAGGAAAAGATGGAAAGAGGAAGTAGAAAGAGATCTTCAAGTGCTGGGAGTGAGAAGAAGGAGAGAGTGGGTGGCAGATAGGAAAAAATGGAAGGATATTGTTCGACAGGCCAAAGCCCACAGTGGGTTGTAGTGCCAATGGAAGGAGAAGAAATTATTATAAAATCTAATGATTATGGCCAGAACGGCCGAAATATTTAGTAGATAATAACTGAATGTGTATTGTTCTAGAAGTTGTGTTCGCACTTACAACAAATGCAGACACTAGCACTTATCTATTACATACGCACGCGCGCGTGTGTTTATGTATGTATGTATGGATGGATGGATGGATGGATGGATTTACGTATATATAGACCAGTGCTGATATGTAAGTGGTTCCCTTCGTGTCGAAATGTGAGACGAAATGGTACCTTGTGAAGTAAGCTCCTCCTTATCCTTCATACCTGTCCCCTCTCGTCCTCTGTTGTTGCTGAATATCTGCCGATAATTCTTAGTTAGTGAAGCCGGTTTGATTACTTATGTCGAAATTTGATGTTTCTTTGTTTCCAAAATAAAATACCTACGTTAGACCTGTAGTAACTTTTAAGGAAAATGTGCTATAGGTTAGGTTATCAGCCGTGAACGGGAGGGGTGTCTTCCAATGCTTATGGGGCTGTCCAAAGGGGCTGCAAATCTCCCCATTGAAACCTTATGAAGTATCAAGTGTTCTGGAGAATAACACCATGCAGAACAATAAATACATACCCAATTTCCGTGGGCCGTCTTGGGGATGGAAGTAAAGGACTCCACTGACACCTTAGTACCTGTTTACCTTTGTTCGCGGCATCACATCGTGTAAGGCAGTAACCATTATCAGCACCACTGTGAGCACTTCAAATATCGCATGTTACGTGTGTTCATAATTTATCATTCGCGTGAGGGGTGGTGTTTACTTCGTCGATATTGTAAGCACTAAATTTACGTTTTCGTCCACGATCTGTGTGTCCATTTATCACTTGAATCGCTTCGCTATAAATCGCTTTGAAGAAAGGAAATTTGTATTGTGATATATATATATATATATATATATATATATATATATATATATATATGCAACATTCTATTTATCAAATACGTATTAATAAATCTGTGCTTCATGAATGGGTTTATAGTTAAGCCTACCGCAGTGTTTATTGGCAGCTTTCAGCAATCTAAACAATTACAACTAGAACTGGATAAAATGGCCTGGGCTGAATAGAAGTTTTAACGAACAATATGCCATTTTCCTTGGATATCTTGAGCAAACGTAACCCGGTTGAAATTATAAATTGGTGTTTAAAGAAGAGTAATTTAGTATTAGGGGTAGATGAGAGGATAATATTAAAATGAACCATAAACTTTAAGGTGTGAGGGCGTGGATTGGATTGATTTGGCTCTGGATTTTGACATATGGCGGTCTCTTGTTCACACCGTACTGAACCTTGGGGTTCACTAAAATTAGGGTATTTATTGGTTAGCTGATATCGACATAAAATCCTTCCGATCGCACTATGGCTCTGGGGTCGACGCAGCCTCTAACATAAATGAGTACCAGGAACATTTCCTGGGGGTAAAGGCGGCCGGTGCGTAGGGCTGGCAACCTTACCATCATCCTGTGCCGTTGTCATATAATCTGGGAACCTTAACTTCCTGGAACCCTCGTGGCCACTCCAGACCTGTAACGGGACTGCTTTACCGTTACCTTTATAGGTTAGCTGAAGACTTACTGGCTTCTTAAGACGAACTCTGCTTCATCAGTTTTTTTGTTATTAATTTGTAAATCAGTTATTAAACTTTATTTTATATTTTTGCGTAATATTCGGTTCCTTAGAATGTCAGTACCTGGAAGATGTTAGTCATAACTTGAAATTTGAAGTATGTACACGTGTAACATCTAACACGCGAATTAAAGTTCCCAAACATGTACAAACCTTTGTTTGTTGGACATGACAAGACATGAAATGCTTAATTTATTGAGGACGTGTAAGGAAATAAAGTCCGTGATAACATCTGAGATCTGTACTTTGAACTTTATTCTTGCGAATATCTTGTGTAAACATCTAAGTATTGAAGGTGCCGGTGAAACTCCAAGTAGTCGAACGCCTGCAAATGTTATATATGCTGATCCGCCTTACCGATACGCCGGAGAAGTTGCCTTATGCATACGGCTACACTTGTTTTTGCCGCGAGCTTCACAAACATGCCGTAATGGCAGGCTTACCTTCAAATACACAATGACCGCCTACTACCATGTTCTTTCCTGCTCATCATTCATAATCATCTTGCAATTCAACTTAACCCGACAGGTCAAATTACCTTGGAAACAATATCAGTCTCTCTTTGAAGCCACGCGCAGAGGTGAGGTAAGATATCATTACAGCAGTCCGCTAACGTATGACGCCGTGTTGGTTAGTGAATAACGACGTTTCGGGGAAGCGGTCGGTGACGTCCTCCATAACGTTGATAAACATTTACCAAATACACGACGTCATGTCCCTACAAAACCTAAATCTTAATCTCCTTGAGTTTCTGTTACAGTAACCCACGAATGAAGGAACTGTAACTGACTAGGCTTCCTTAAGATCTATTTTGATACGGTAATTCCATCTACTACTAGGTTTTCGAAGTGGTCTCTTTCCTTCAGGCTTCCGCACCAAACCCATATACATAATTTTCTTCCTCTTTCTTCCTACCATATAACCCGCTCAACTCATCTTCCTTGTTTTTGTCACCTGAATAAAATTTGAAATAAGGCATTTTTATATAAATTAGGAATTATTCAAGAATAAAATTCGGCAGTTGTTACTTACATTGTGGTTCTGCCGCAACGACCAAGTTGTCAGCGCCACTGATACGTATTTCATAGGCCCCAGTTTTTTTTTTAACTTCACGAAGATATTGTCTTTCATGACGTAAGGAGTTTTTGCTGACGTACTCGGTTCCTTCTAAGAAGGGTCGATGAACACTTTAAAATAATTAACACTGCAGTTTTTAGTCACGTTCACAAAATTGCGAAAAACAAATATTAGCTTCGTCATGTCTGTAGATCCGCCCTTTCGGCCGTCCGTCTCTCCGCCCCTCCGTCTGTCTGTCCGCGTGGGAGAATTCGGCTCTCTCTCTGGACAGATTTTCCTGAGACTTGATGTTTGAGTATTTTTCGAAAAAAATGTGGAGAAAATTCAAATTAAGTTACAATCAGACAAGAATAAGGGGCACTTTACATGAAAACAACTAGAAATTCTTTATCATCTTAAAGCTTTCTATTCCATGCATTTTTGTACAGTAGTTGTATCTTTAATATACAAACGAAATGCACATATTCAAGAAAATGAATGTATTATTATCAACACTCTCCTGCGACTGTAATCAAACAATGCAACAATAGTTTTGAGCTTATGATAAAGTTCTCCCTGACGATGACGCAATAGGCGCCGAAACATGTAGGACAGTGCTGATAGTAATACGTGTATTTTATTGTATATGTGTGTTTTGTTGGAATCCTAAATATATAATTACTATTTTTTTTATCATATCGCGCTCATTTCTTCTTAGAATGAGAAATGTTTCAGATAAAAGATGTATAAGAAATCAAAACACACGTTGTATTTCCAATAACTTTTTTTCGAGACTCGTTCCGTTTGTGAGATAATGTGGAAAAAAGTATTACAGAGTGGGGCTTGCCACAGATTAAAATATGGCGCATGCGCATTGCATGCCGGATACCTATGGCTACAAATACACACTCAGTTTGTTTAATGCTTATTTCTTTTCCACTGCAACAATGGTTGCACGAACGTTCCTCAATGTCACGTTATACGTGTATTGCCTGTCTGGTTAGAGATTAATTCAAGCGATCATCTGTCATATTAATACAGCGTTGTCAAAAAGCTACAAGATAGATTGTCCAACATTATTGTAAAAAAAGACAACTTCTTTGGGTTCGAAATCTTAAGCTGTCTTTTAGAGCATTCGATCAGTTTTGAAACTGCATTTTTAACGAGAAGGTGGTGTGCTGTACCTCCCCTCTCACGCTTGCCACTCCCCTAATCGACGCTCTCATCTTTCAAGAGTTTCTAGATTATCGATTGGAATATTCGCATGGCCGGAAGTTTGTTCCTTACGAGTGTCTGTTGGACCCACCTCTGTAGTCATTTCCGGTAATTTTCTGCCACACAGCAAATTGCCTTTAGGCTTTGCTTTGAGCAAGCGCTTTAGCTGAAGACTTCGTATACACATCGCAACCGTGTGGCATGCCCCGTTTTGAAAGTCTATGACTATATATATTTAAAGGGGTGGTCCTTCGGAACGTCACTGCCATTGTATTTCGTATTTAAGCGTATTTTGAAAAATACATCGAAGAACTCTTTCCATATGCCTGTCCATCCGTACTACGGAACTAGGATGCAGATTTTTTTTGCGAAAATCCTGGACTTGTACTAAGTCTTTTTAACCAGTTTGAGTCCGATTTCTTTCCTTGTAAGGAACACTTTTAGTAAGAGTTTAATGTCTACGTGATCGGAGTCTTTGTGGCAGTGAAGCTTACTGGTGGACCTGTGTGTTAAGTACCCACCCTTATTCGTACCGGTGACTGTCTAAAGTTCGCTGTTATGAGAATAGTACTACTATTTTTAACGTCTTTTAAATTTGTACAATCGATATATTTGTCCAAACTCGTGCAATTATTCCTTGATTTGAAGGATCTCACATGACCTTAACAACCCACGAACTTACTTTCTCGTAGGCGTTTTTGCAGTCAACGACAGTGAAATTCTTGTAAGACGGCGTATTCTTGGATATCTCGTTATGTTTATCCATTTATTATTATCCTACGATTTGCGTGTTGACATAGCGAGTTACCAATTCACTTTGTGAGACAGTATATTTTTAGATATCTCGCTTTGTTTATTATTATCATATGATGTGGAAGTCTTCTTGTCACAGGCCTTTTCTTCCTGGTACTTCTCTTGAACCAGCGGTGATCCCCATCGCTCAGGCTTCAAGCATCACACTGCATTATTATTATTATTATCATCATCATCATCTCCTTTATGCAGGGTATTTATACTTATATTCCTGAGACAAACACTGTCCTTAGGGAATACAGTTTTGCAGCTATTCTGTTGTTACTATTCACGTGCGTATACCGTTAGTTCCAGTGTTGAATCTATTTTAATTTTACATTAGTACTTTCCGGAGTACGTGTGCAGTGCCCAATATGGCTGTTTTCTGTAGTTCCTTAACTTCATGTTTTCCAGGTATGTTTCTCACGTATTTTCTGAATGACCTTTGAAATAGACCCAGTCGCCCCTATTATTACTGGTATCACCTTTGTTTTTACCTCATTATTATTATTATTATTATTATTATTGGGGCCGGGTAGCTCAGTCGGTATAGCGACTGACTACGGGCTGGACGATCGGGGATCGAATCCCGGTGGGGACGTGATTTTCCGCCCGTCCAGACCGGCCCTGGGCCCCACCCAGCCTCCTGTACAATAGGTACCGGGTCTTTCCCCGGAGGTAAAGTGCGGCCGAGGCGTGCTGCTGACCACTTACCCCATTCTATTGCCGCGGTCATGTAAGAGTAGAGCTATACCTCTACCCAACCTCTGGGCCACACCGGGCCTGTAACGGGATCACTTTACCTTTTTTATTATTATTATATGATTTGTGTGTTACCTTAGCTTCTTACCAATTAACTGTTGATCTTTCGTATTAAGGATAAAAGTAGACTGATTGTATTCGAGAATACGGTGCTGAGAAAGCTATTTGGCGACAACAGAAGAAATACGCGGTGCCTGGGGTAGGCCGGATGATGATAAGCTTCATGATTTTAATTACCATAAAATATTATTAGAGTAATAATATCAAGGATACTGAAAGTGACGGAGCGTTTTGCACGCTGGGAGGGAAACGAAATACATACAGGATCTTGAGCGTAAACCCGGAAGTCGGAAGGCCGTTTGGAAGATCTGCTCATAGATGGAATGTTAGTATTAAAATGTACCATAACGGAATTAGTTGGTAGGTTATAGGCTTCATTCAACTGACTCAGGATAGGGTACGGTGGCAGGCTTTTTGTGAGCACTGTAATGAATTTTCGGTTACTATAAAGTGAGGAGAATTTTTGCCTAGATTGGAATAATTAACTTCTCCAAAAGGGCCCTGCATCTTGCAATTAATTAAAATCAACTTCGGGATAATAAAGAACAATTTTGAGACTTCAGTTTTGATTAATGTTACTTGCTGTGTTGACAGATCCGTTAAATCCATATACGTGTAACAGAAGTGTCTTGAAATGGGGTATCGCCACTTCCGTCCCAGTTATTTGCGCTTCGCTGAACGTAGTCTTCACTTCTCATTTGTTGCTTTACAAATGCTTTCGTTTGCGCTGTTTTTACCAGTTACCGTTAAATCAGTTTTTTGTAAGAAAAGTGTCTGTTGTATGAGTTTGAATATAAAATGCATCAGTCAAACACAAAAAAAATTGAATACGTTATTTTATTTGATGTGTATTGGACGGTGCGTCATCTTGATAACGCAAAGGATAAAATCCAAATAGAGGCCACTTATTACTTTATTATTCTTTTGTTAGGCTCAACCTGTTTCGAGCACCACTATGCCCATCATCAGGAGCTCACGACGAAAGCGTTGGTTACCACATAGGCCGTCTGGTTCTCGAGTTGCTGCTGGTTGGTATTTAAGTGCAGGCGGGATGGTTGAGTGGCCGGACTGAAGGCCTTCGGTCCGGCCACTCATCCATCCTGCCTGCACTTAACCTCCTACCAGCAGCAACACCAGAACCAGACGGCCTATGTGGTAACCAACGCTATCGTCGTGAGCTCCTGATGATGGGCATAATTGTGCCCGAAACATGTTGAGCCTAACATAAGCATGATAAAGTAATAAGTGGCATCTACTTGGATTTTACTCTTCGCGTTATTTTATTATTTAGGGCAACATGTTTCGACTCTTATAGAGTCATCTTCAGGCCCTTCTAAGATACAGATCCTTACTAACAATGTTTAAAATGCATAGTGGAATACCAAATGCTTACATTCTTGACGTAAGTATGTATAAGTACAAGTGCCATAAGTTCTTATTATAAAACTAGAATACTTTGGTTCTAAAACTTTAACCGGTACATAAAAGAAGTTAAACTTATGTATTTGAGATGCGTTGTCGTAGACAGTGTTGGGTATTGTTATATATTTTGTTACCGTTTGCTTAAAAGTATATAAAACTTTAAAATTTGGCCTTGCAATGATGTTGCGCTCAGTAAGTGATATCTTCCCTGTGTTGTTGAAGCAATAATCAATCCTTCCCCAGGCCACGTAAGGAGCTGTCCTTCTATCCGTATACAGAAGCTTCGAAATTCATCTCTGTAAATGTAACGGAAGCTCTACGCTTTGTTCTTTGATGTATTTGATCTTTTCAGTATCATTCTTATGTGCGCATTCTTAGAAAATAATCAGTAGACAAAAGCCGAATATATATGCCTGCAAATTACTCGAAAATTGCCGCGTGGTTAATCGCTTGCGGTTTCTGGTCGACCGTTTTGTCCACAGAGACTATATCAAATTTGGTTTAATTAGTATAGACTTCTGTGTCCTCACCGCCGCCTTCTCAGAACCCAGCCCCTTTCTACAGACTGGAAGCCAACGCTCATTTACGCACCACCTGCTCTGTTTTAACGCGTTTCTTTGGAAAATTATGGCTCAATGTAACATTCCTGATCCTCCATGGGTCGCACATGTTTATATCGCCGTGCAACCTGCAAACGTGAAAAAAATTTATGTAAATAAGAGGCGGCCTCGGAACGAGTAGGTATAAAACAGCTGCCAGTACGTCCTTGTGGGTTTGTGACACGGACAGTTATATATATTAATAATATCCAACGAGATGCAACACAAAGCAGTCTATTTATTATTCTGCAAGTTCATTCTGCATGTTTCAGGTGTCAACCACACCCACCATCAGGAGTACACAAAACTGTAACTACAGCCTCCGGTACTGGTCATATTTTTTGTGCGGCTAACTCCCTCCAATGTGACCAAGTTTTGCCACGTTGGAGGGAGGTAGCTGCACAAAACATATGACCAGTACCGAAGGCTGTAGTCACAGTTTTGTGTACTCCTGATGATGGATGTGGTTGACACCTGAAACATGTAGAGTGAACTTGCAGAATAATAAATAGATTGCTTTGTGCTTCATATCGTTGGACATTATTAATACAGATCAGCGATGCACGGAACCATAAACATAAAATGAACAATTATATATCTGGAGCGTACAATCTAATAGTCACTCAGTCATGACATTTCCTGTCATCATAAAGTAAATGGTGAACAAAAGGCGTATATCCTGACACGTGCTACAGTGTGTATTTCAGTCTGAAATATTTCTTCGTTGCATTAAGTAATAAAAAAAATATACAATGCACCAAAACTCTTACATGATTTGACCTTTCTTAGATAATGTACGACAGTTTTTGCATCAATTAAGCATATGTAAATCACAGATCAATAATTAAACAGATTAAAATCTTTGCCAATAAAATAACATATGTGTTCTAATTTCGTTTTGAATGTATGTACATGGGTATATGGACTGCATTAGGCTGGCCCAGGATAGAGACAAGTGGCGGACGCTTGTGAGTTCGGTAATGAACCTTCGGGTTCCGTGAAATGCGGGGAATTTCTTGACTAGCTGCAAACCAGTTAGCTTCTCAAGAAGGACTCTGCACCATGGAGTAATTAAGTAAGTAAGTACATACATGGCTGGTTCACGAGACATGAGACTCGTAGTATAATAGGTTTTACAGGTGTTCATATCAGGAGAACAACAATTTTCTGTTGCGGTAGCCAGCACGATATTGTTCGGTTAAAAAACCGTATTTTTCAGTTTCAAAAGCAGTAATGTTCGCCATGTTCATAACTGAACAAACGGACCGTCAATCACGAATCTATTTTAGACAAGATTTTTTCCCTACAGAGCTACACGTTTCGGCCTACACAGAAGCCATCGTCAGACTTGAACATAAAAATATATGAAAATAAATGAGCACTTTTGTCCAGCAAATTTTAAGTTAAAAATGACTGAAATCCTTAACCACATAACATTCCCTGACACATTTGCGGGTCTCAGAGTGGCATTCCAGAACTGATGTATACGTGGGCACTTTACCTGTTGTGTGATCAGTATTTGCGGCTCTCATGTGTTTAGCAAGGTAAATTATCTTCACTTGATTTCCACTTCTCACATACAGCATTGATAACTTTTTAGACTTTTTTGTGAAATGACCTGACGGCTGTGCAAACATTTTTTACGTTTTCTGTTAGACTGCAATAAGTATGGTTGGACATATGCAAAATGTATTGGGCGTTGCAATGTTATTTTTAGACTTAGGCATTGTTATTGGGCATAGGAAAATTTTGTAGGTGACAGACAAACGTTACTAGCCACAGGCAAAATTGTTGGACACAGGCATATGAAATTTGATATGGGGTTGTTGATAAAGATATTTACATATATTTCCTTATTTATATACATTTTCTGATGAATGGTTATAGGAAAGCGCAACAAAAAGGTTAATAAGAAAAGATTTTTGACACTAAGTTAAACCTATTTGCATGGATTTATGAACGTCATTTATATTCGTGAAGTTACAGATTTAATAACAGAAAGTTTTTCTTCAGCAGTGAATTCATATCAAGACCAAAGGGACTTACAAAATGTATGTACCACAAACGTTGCATTTTTTATGAAACATCTCTGTTGGTGTAGCAAATACAATGTCTATAAATATTCACGACCACAGCCAACTCAATTGTAAATAGTTTTATTGAATATGGCAAATAGACTCGAGCTAGTTTCCATATAAATAAAATTATTTACAAGTGATTTGTTTGTGACTATGAATATTTATAGATATTGTACAAATGTCAATACCTGTTTATGCACTTGGAAAATTGCCCTATAAAAACATACTGTCTGTTGCATTTTCTACTAGAATGGTTTTCAATTCTTACATTAAAGTCAACTACTAAAATGCAAACGCTTCCTTGGAGCGCCTTCATTGGTCATATTTTTCGATAGTTTTAAAATATTCGTACCACGTTTCCCAGTGACCGTGTGGGAATAAATTGAAATTTCGATAATCTAATTATCGTTTACTGCATGGCAAGTCTCATTTGTGTATTTTATTTATTTCCATCTCATTTATAGCAATTCCATTAAATATTCGACCCCATACCTCTTGTTTGAAGCGTCTGGGTGTTTAACGCTTGTATCTGTCTGTCTGTCATCACCACGATCTTGACGAGAAGAAAATTCATTTCAATGTACCACTTCCTTGATCACTGTGGAAACATTTCGAATGCAATGAAGCTAAACACAATTGTAGCTATTCATGAACTGGAATAGTCTATAAACCTGATTGATATGTAACTTCACTGATGTCAGGTGGCAGTTTACATGCGATGTTGCCGAGCAATGTGACCTGAGCGGTAACATGTAATAATAGTAATCTTAGTAATTGACCAATTTAGTGCACAAATTCTTGTTTTATAATAAGTTTTATTATATTCCTCTACATGTTTCAAACACTATGTGCTCATCATCAGGAGGTTAAAATTGTATTCTACAGCATCTGGTATCATCACATTCTGTAGGTGTCCGGTGCACAGGTTGATAGGGGATTATTAGTAGTTACCGGTTTCGAATTTATGCCGGGGTACTGACTATCCAGGCTCATACTACTGTTATTTTTTCTCATTTCCCTCTCAGCCTCCTATTGAATGGGTACCGGGCGTTCTTTCCTGTGGTGGATAAGTCAGCTTTTGAAATTGATCCGTTATTTAGGGTCGAGGTGAACGAGTGGAGCCATACCTCTTCTGTCCTTATGTGCCTGTATGACATATACAGGGACTTTTACATTAGACAATGTGGGCTGATGTAACAACTTCGACATGTCGAATTGAGTTAATCTTTGTAAATTTTAGTACTACAGATTTTCAACCTTTACCTTTTTTAACTTTAGTATGCAGCCTGATGATAACTTCAGTGCAAGTCGAAACATGTAGCTGAAAACGTGCTATAATAATGTTATATAAAATGTGTATGTTTATGCTTGGCAGTTTATTTATTTTTTCTACAACAAAATGTTATTAATTGCCTCAGACTTACCCATTTATCTTCAGCCTGCTGTGAAATCCCTGAATTTTACCTCAAATTGCATCGCGGTTCAATCGGACTGCATCCCGATGCTATCAGACGCTATTTTAACAGTGTTACTGCAGTGCTGGGGCAGTTGCTCTAGCTGCACGTAAAGTCAATAGGGACATTAACAAAACAGGCAATATACATATAACGTAACATTGGCGTGCGGTCACGTAACCGTTGCTGACATGGAAAAGGAACAAGTATTACGTATTCTGAGAATGTGTCTGTATTTTTGTCTCTCTTGTCCGGTATTGAAATCGCATGTACCATATTGTATTGTCACGTGGGGCCTGTCAGACTGTAAGTAATTTTTCAAATTTTCCCATAAACGGCAGAATTTTCGGAAAAAAAATATTGAATATAAAATTATGTTTTGATTTGCTCTACAAATTTGTCTGAAATATTTATAATTTTGAGAAGATTTAAGTGAGGTATTATATTATAAATGTTCGCGGGTTTCCATGCACAGTGCCTTTTATTCTTGTCAGTTTTTAATGAAAGTTGAATTTTCTCGACAGATTTTTGGGAAATCCTCAAATATAAAATTTCATGAAAATCCGTCCAGTGGGGGAACAGAGTTGTTCTGTGCGAGCATACAGACGTGATGAAGCTAATAGACGCTATATGCAATTTTGCGAACGCACCTACAAATAAATGCGTGGACGTGTCTTATGTCAGGAAAATTATTAGCAATACTGATGTGATAAACTGTTTGTATATTCACGGTGTTATATATTAATAATTGTTCAACGAGATGCAACACAAAGCAGTCTATTTATTATTCTGCAAATTCACTCTACGTGTTTCGGGTGTCAACCACACCCATCATCAGGACTACACACAACTGTAACTACAGCCTTCGGCGCAGCTACCTGCCTCCAACGTGGCCAAGCTTGCCACGTTGGAGGGAGGTAGCTGCACAAAAAATATGACCAGTACCGGGGGCTGTAGTTACAGTTTTGTGTACCCCTGATAATGGGTGTGGTTGACATCCGAAACACGTAGAGTGAACTCGCAGAATAATAAATAGACTGCTTTGTGTTGCAACGCGTTGGACAATTATTAATATAGATCAGCGATGCATGGAACCATGAACACAAAATTCTCAGTGCTATTTTACAGGAATGTTTCTGAAGAGTCGTTAGTTAGACCGTTATGAAATGTCTTGGCTTGTGTACACTCATTGTATCATTACCATGTTCACGAAAGCCCACAGAAACCTAAAGCTTAACAAGGTTGAACACCTATACATCCAATTTATACTAAATCTGTTATTTTCCCCCATGGCTCAAAAACCCCTATTGGGCCAGAACCTTCTCATTTTTGAGGCTTCAGAATCACACTCAGACACAGCACACTCGGTAGGATTCCTCTGGACGACTGATCAGCCCGACACAGAGACCTCTACCTGACGGCACGCGGCTCTCACAACAGACAGACCTTCACCCCCCCCCCCCGCCGGGATTCACACCCACCAACCCAGCAAGCTAGCGGCCGCAGACACACAACTTAGAGTGCCCGGCCATAGGAATCAGCAGTCAAATTTAATATTCACCATATTATATTCTTAAAATGAAATAAAATATCGTAAAACACAACTATCTTATATGTTATTAATTTAAATATTAGCCAATTTTTTAATTAATAAAATATAACATAGTTGTATTTGACGAAGCATATATTTTATTTCGTTTTAATATTATGCTTAACACAACTGGATATCCTCTACTAAAATTGTCATATTATATTCGCCAAGCCATTCCGAGTGGTTCCTAATAGCAACTTCGCTCAAATATTCTCATTTGAATACAGAAAACACTAAAACTTGTGTCTTACCTCAATTAAACACAAACACTTCTCTTCAAATGCGTGAAATTTCTAAGGTTTAGCGTTCTCAGTTGCTGAATTTCCAAACATACTCAGGCTGTTCTGCTCAGAAATAATTGTTACAAACATTTTCAGAATCCATAACCTTATCGTGACTGAACTGCAGGTATTTTAAAATTTTCACAGGAAAACCGAGAATCTTGCTGTACGTCTTATTGTGTCACTGTTTTGATTCACTTCTTTCGAAACGACTTTAACAGAAGTTCCATATTTAAAACACCTGGTGGTACACACGAAACTTAAATGTATACAGTTGAAGAATAAAAGACCAACTTGATGTCACTAGCTATTTTATTTCACTTCTTATGTGTTCAACATGTTTCGGACATTAATATATCCATCATCAGGAACTTGCGACTATTCTGTTGAATTACCACATTGGTCGTATTGTTCTTGGTTCGATGTGTGTTGGAGATTCGGTGTGGTTGGGTTGGAGTGGTATCCGTGTAGCAGGCTGAACAGCCTGCAACACGGATACCGCATATATTAATGTCCGAAACATGTTGAACACATAAGAAGTGAAATAAAATAGCTAGTGACATCAAGTTGGTCTTTTATTCTTCAACTATTACAATGATGCACGGTCCAATAAACATAAGTATACCGATGAGCCTGAGACCACTTCAAATGGCGCAGACGTCATGTGGCATTCATGAAATTTACCGAGAATGGTAACACAGTCTGCGAATGCTTCGTCTTCGGCGCGGCTAATCTCTTTCAACCCTTGCGACCTTAGATTGAGGGTATTTTAACCAAACCTTCCTTTATGAGTGGAAGGTCCGGTAAAAAAGTGATCCCGTTACAGGCCCGGTATGGCCCAGAGGGTGGGTAGAGGTATAACTCTACTCTTCCATGACCACGGCACTAGAAGGGGTGAGTGGTCAGTAGCACGCCCCGGCCGCACTTTACCCCCGGGAAAGACCCGGTACCCATTGTACAGGAGGCTGGGTGGGCCCCAGGGCCGGTCTGGACGGGCGAAAAATCTCGTCCCCACCAGGATTCGATCCCGGACCGTCCAGCCCGTGGCTCAGTCGCTATACCGACCGAGCTACCGGGCCCACTGAAGATCCGGCACTTTTCCAACTTTTTTCGCCGTAAGTTCAATTTAAGGTACATATCATCAGAAAAAGTCGTAACTGGTGACAGCAACCATTAATATAGATGCAATCATAAAACTTCTCCCGTGCAGTTTATTGTACAGAGAACAGCAGAACATGGTCACAGTGAGTTCGATGGGCTGCGAATAGTTTTCTTCTGCAGTCACACTCCTCTTCTGCAGTTTTTAGAAGCCTTGTCATTTTGACGTTCAGGTGACCGTGCATCATGATAAATTCTTATAAAAAACTAGATTCATTAATTTCTCAAATTTATTTTTAGAATAAAACTCTACATGTTCCGGACAGTTCCTTTGTCCATCATCAGGAGTTTTTCATTGTACACACAGCAATTGTATATGTCATACAGGTTTGCTTACAGCTTGCTCGCTAAAATAAATTTGAGAAGTTAGTGCATCTATTTGGTTTTATTATAAGAAGCCTTATCATGTCCATCCGTCTGTCCGAATGGGATAATACGACACCCACTAGATGGATCTTTATTTGCCGACACATTTCTTAGTCGGTCCTCGTCTTCCTACTCACTGTAGGTGCAGAGGGTTATTGTTGCATCTGATCACACTCGGTCGGTCGCCCCTGGACGAGTCATTGGTCCGCCACCGAAACCACTACTTGTACAACACATAACATTTACGAGAGACAAATATCCACGCCTGTGGCGGGATTCGAAACCGCAATCCTAGTAAGCGTGCGGCCGCGGACCTGCACCTTAAACCGCGCGGCCACCGGTATGGGCTGGATTTTGGTTAACGACACTCTACATGGAGACTTACCTGATGTGTGATTGGTCATTGTAATGGTGGCTGTGCCCTGTGTGGGACTTGACCTGGGCTAAAAAAACATTCAAAAATCTAACCAAGCCTGTTATTTACGAAGCAAGTTCAGGATTTACGTGTTGTGCGTATTGTGTATGTCCCGTTAGGAGATAAGCGCAGGAAATCCGATATCTCCCCGTTATTAGAAAATTACGCAACATATTCTATCTCGACCTTTACGGAAGAATCTGCTTCCATGATTAGGGTGCTTAGAGAAATGAATGTATCCCCATATTTTGAACGAAACGAAAGCGCCAGAAATGTTAACGTCCTGGGGACATTTCCTAAATTACTGAAGTGTACATCTAATTATGGCATTGTAAAGTTTTCTTGGAACTTTTTCTTACCGGTACGGGTTTTCTTCATACTGGAAATACAAGTAATTCTTTAATCTATCTTCGGTCAAGTTAAACTAAATTTTCCAGCTGTTTCTAAGTATTTGTCTAGGTTGCGACGAATCCTTAGTTGTATTATGGGAAAATAGAATCTTGAAATACCTTATAAACACAGCATTTACCACCTCATGAGGTGTATTTTCCCCGGAAAAATGTATAAACAGTCACCCTGCGTCTTAACACCAGAAGGGAGTCGTAGGGAGTAGCAAAAGTATTTACCTTGCTAATTGTAGCTTGAATCTTCTTCACTTTTAGCGTTTTGTGAGGTGTGAAATAGACGGTAATTTTTTCTCTGTGTTCATACATTTCCTTAATTCAGCATTTAAGTTGCTTCTAAGTGACCACTTAGCCATCCTCTACATAAATAGGCCTTTTATCACGTCCATGTAATTAGTCCCCATTTCTAAGCCTAATGGTTGACTGCCTGATTTGCAGGAAGATTCTACAGTATGAAGTTAACCATTTCAGAAAGGATATGGATTAAAAGAATTCCTGAAATGAATACCAAAATATGAATGTTAATAATGTTTAAACGATGTGGTTTCAAATTATATACTTCGGCTGGATTATTCTACGATGCCATTCCTTCTTAACTATTTACACAAACTGATGATGCTAGCATACTCAGCAAGATGAAGATGCGCGCAGCATGTGTTTAAATGGGGTTAAGAAAATGATAGTTTAATAAATGGAGAGAATAGCAATAACGGTAATAATGCACAGCTATTGCTCTGTAGAAGATAGTGTATTGTTATAGCAGTGACGTGTTATTATTTTGTTGTCTGTACGATAGTCCTGGAATAAAATAAATTGGGAGTATTGTTACAATGAAATTTGCATATAAATAAAATTGGATTTCCATTTCATTTCGTATGCCAGTGGCTGACAGTTGTTGATTAACTAAAATATAAATATTGGAACATTTACTGAAAAACATATGAAATTTCGTAAGTACATTTTTTAATATTCAACAAAACCTAAAGTGCGACCTTTATTCCGCACCGTCACAGCTCAACAAAATACACGTGTCATTTGGCGGTTAGGTTGTTTTACGGCAATGGTGTTCAGAGCAGAGGGCGGTATAAGAGCGTTCGACTTGTTTTCGTTCATCACAGTGACACGGCATGTCGTCGAAGAGAATATGATAGTTGGAACGTCACACGGAGTCAGTTAAGACAAGACAATTTCCTGTTCTCTTGCGTAATTTCATCGCGAGAAATATAAGGCATGTCTGTATAGTTCCGTGTTTATGTATGGATGATATGCAGATGGCTTTTTGCCATGTGCTTTGCTTAAAAGCGGGAAGAAGGCATGGGTCTGAAACATTAAGTCGACACAAAATGAAGAGCTGTGTTTCCAGAGGGTGTGTTTGCATCTGTAAGTTTTCTTCGCGTTTAGCACTTTTTGAATCAACTTACGTGGTGCACCAGATATTCACTAGGCTACAGGCTGGATAAATGAGGAATCGGTTCGATTCTCACTAATGTCTAAGAAACTAATGTCGTCTCCAAAACATCCAGACCGGCTTTGGGCCCACCGTCAGTGTTTTCCAGCGCCGCTTTTCCCCGGAGGGTAAGGCGGCTGAGGCGTGAAGCTAACTGCTCACCTTCTTCTAGTGCTGAGGTTAGAAATAATTGTCGGCGTACCTGTGCTTCTGAATATGCCATAACGGTGTGAATGGGACAAATGCACCTTCACCTTCAGCTTTCCAAGACTGAGTAGTGTAGTGGAAGTAGCTTAGCCGTCTTGAATTTGTTATGATAAAAGGGCTAATCCGATCAAAGCTTTTGCCGACTTAGATATAATGCTTCTTTTATAAACATGCGTTGGCCCTATTCAGCTTTTCCATTTCTCCGTCACTCACGTCTCATTGAACGAATTTTCACTCATTTAAATACTGAAATTTATATTAAACTGAATGTCTTCGTCCTCTTTTTCTTTTCCTTCGTGAGGAATCAGTATGGCGTAGTGCGTATAGTGGCTGGTCTACGGTAGGATGATCTGGTTTCGAATTTCGACAATGGCACGGGAATTTTTCCTCTTCAAAATATCCAAGAAAAGCGCCGTGGGACCCACCTAGCCTCTTATTAAATGGGTACCAAAGGTTCTATCCCCTGGGCTAAAACGGCCGGGGTGTGAAGCTGGCCACTACTCTGCGTACGGTTTCGAGGTTCTTGAGTGGAGCTGTACCTCCAGTTCCCCTACATTCCTTCATGGTATGCAGAGGAGCACCTTTATATTACCTTCTTTACCTTAGTGTGACACTCCTGATTACAGACTTTAACGCTATTCATTTTGATACATTTTTGTGGTGTAATAGTAATACTTTAATGATAAACATATTATTTGTAATTTTGGATTAAAGTTTAGTGACTGTTTCTTAGACAGAACGTGAAAAAAATTGAAATTTAAAATTTAAGTTGATAATCGTTTGGAAACTCGGTTGCGTTTTAATATTCTGCAATACGACAATTTCTTAATTCATTTTCGGGAAAATATAGTTAGACCTACTTGGTGTAGAGATTCGTCGAGGATGCGAGCTGAGGATGTGCTTGGCACGACAGAATCCTCACCTTTGCTTTCGAAGGACGTGGTCGGCCTGTCTTTGTGGTGCAGTTTATATGGAACAGTCAGCAAGGGCTTTGGAACCCTTGCCCGCTCGCTCACCGTGATGGCGGCACCAGTTGCGTGACCTCACGCCATCTTTGTTGAAAGCCCACGGCCACAACAATTCTTATCGCCATGCTAACAATGGCTGTAATTCCAGATGAACTGGTACACACAGTGTGAATAAAACTGATAGCTGTTAGTGTAACGGATAAAGGAACTTAACTGATCAGTTGAATTCGAAATTTCAGGCTTCCGCCTCAAAGTAGCTGAGAATCTCGCTTTTCTATGTTATTACGCAACGAGTAGTGGTCATTTCTTACCGACGTTTCGGGACAAGCTATCGATCCCATCCCCAGGTTCAAGAACTTGAGGATGGGACCGATAAGATCTCCCGAAACGTCGGTAAGTATTTTATGTTTATGGTTCCGTGCATCGCTGATCTATATTAACAATTTTCCAACGAGATGCAACACAAAGCAGTCTATTTACTATTCTGCAAGTTCACTCTACATGTTTCGGGTGTCAACCACACCCATCAACAGGAATACACAAAACTGTAACTACAGCCTCCGGTAGTGTGCAGCTACCTCCCTCCAACGTGGCCAAGCTAGCTTGGCCACGTTGGAGGGAGGTAGCTGCACAAAATATATGACCAGTACCGGAGGCTGTAGTTGAAGTTTTGTGTACTCCTAATGATGGGTGTGGTTGACACCCGAAACACGTAGAGTGAACTCGCAGAATAATAAATAGACTGCTTTGTGTTGCATCTCGTTGGACAATTATTAATATAGTCGGTAAGAAATTACCACTTATCGCCGTGTAATAACCCAGAAGCGCGAGATTCTCTGATAAACTGAATGTCCGCCTTTGGACCCTATTTTATGGGCCAGATTAATCCAATCCACATTTTCACACACCGACTTAAGACACAGTTTAATTAATATTCGTTTGTTATATGATGCTACGCCGTGTCGGCTGCTAATTACCGACGCTTCTAATGTTGTAGTGTTTCATCGTTAGTGTCAAGCACTCCACTGCTTGTTACTCTGTTTGAACTGCTTGAATTTTAAGTTACGGGTACTACAAACCAGCGGAGTACCGTTTCACATAAACTGATAATCTCAATCCTCATGCCTCGCTTATGTTTTAATATTGACATCCCTTCTGCACTTAGATTTCCCCGAGATGGTCTCGTTTCTTTATGGTTTTAAACTAGAACGTGTTGCGCATTCCTCTTCACCCTTGATTTAATTTAACTTCCAGCAGCACAGTCCGTTTTCAGAAGCTGAAAGTTTCTCCTGCCGTCATGAAATCTCCAGCTGTCTATGAAAAGTTTTATTATGCCGTTCTCAAGAGCCTACTTCTTCTCTCTGTTCGGAGTCAGAAAAACCCAGTCCACGCACTCTCATTTCAGACCCATTTTAATATTACCCTCACACCTACTCCCACATCTTCTAAGTGGTTTTCCCTTTTAAGTCTCCCCACCGAATCCCTATATCCACTTCTCTTCACCCATATGTGCCACAGACCGCCTCCTCTCATACATGTTGAGTGATCACCGAAATGAAATTAGGTGAATGGTACGAATCGTGAAATCTTCGTTATGGAACTTTCTCTGTCTTAGTCCCATATATTTTCCTCATCGCCCTGTTCTCTTGATGTATTATCCTAATGATGTTTGGTAAGGTATAAAACTGTGAAACGTCGTGTTTTGTAATTTCTTCACTTTTTCTCTTGCCTGCTCTCTCTCAAGACAGACGGCCTACTTTTCGCAGCACTCCGACCTCAAGAATACTGAATAATACTTTCTTCCTTGAGGATGAGAGGCGCATAACTCTACACACGCAGACAACAACAAATAAGGAAGTTCTCCTACTCACAGGTAGCAAACGATTTCCCATATTCCTGAAGATAATCGTTTCTGTATATGTTATTATTCTCTTTGAAGAAAACTTTAACTAAATATGAGTTGGCAACTGGTTATTGCAGACTCGATATTATGTTGTGTCGTGACGTCGAATACGAAATCCAATATCCGAAGCTAGAGTCTCACGCTCGAGTGAGGAATTAGCAACCAGAGAGTACCGTTCAGTTTGTATCCACTGTTATGTATATAGGTCGATGTGCAGGAACGTTTTCCACTCGATAAAATTGCCGTATTTTGTAACTGACCTATATACCGGCCCTGTAACATGGTTCTTTTTCACACACACACAAAATCATGTACTGTGGCCGATATTGTTTTCTTTCTCCTATCAGCGTTGCCCTATTTCGTCTCAAGAGCATTAAACTTGCTTACATCTTTTATAAATAAATAAATAATTAGGTATACACAGTTGGCATAAGAAAGTTTCTTTATTTGTTATTCGAGGAAATTATTTTATTATTATTTTCTTCCTCATAATTGGTATTTATGTGGTTCAAAATGTAGTTCACTAAATGCTGACTTTGTTTCCGGCCGTTTATTAATTCGAGCCTTAGTCGATGCAATTGTTCTAATTATATTCATGGTTTTCCCAGTCCGTTGTGGAATATATAATGATCCAACATGGGCAAGGCGGCTTCCCCCCCCCTTCCCACCCCCCACCCCCTGTCAGAGGATTGTTAGTGCCACATAGATAACGTTAATCACGGCTGCACAACTCCCAGGCGCCATGTCACCCAGGCGAATAAATGTTGTACGTTGGCGCCTAATGTTTGTGGGTCCTCAGTATGGAACTGTCTGTATGTCGGATTTTTGGCGCCTGGAATTTTGAGGTGATTTCTAGATTTCTGGCAAATATGTGGACATCTGACGTATATATTACATGTCATTGAACGGAAATTCAAGGCTTGTTCTATTGTGGAATAAAATAGTGTGGTTTCGCCTTCACGATTTCCTAATCTTATCAGTTTATTTTGTACATCAGTTTTTGTGTCGCTTTTGCGTCCGCTATGTGTAACAATGAGTTCCCGAGCATCGGATCAGAAGACGTATCTTGGTACTGCATAAATCCTTGCTATTATCTTTGTAGATTTATTTTGGAAAGAACTCATCACTTAAGTACACATTCCCTTTTTATGTAATTTTTCAGACATAACCAAAAACTTTCGCGTAATCGCCATATTTGTGCTTGCTGTCTTACAGTGTTCTGTAACTGATATGTAGGTATATATGCCAAATGTCGCCTGCATAATTCCAATAGTGGCTTAACTATTCCCACCAAACTGAAAGCTAAAGGAATACGTTCACACCGCGGTCATTTTACTTCACATGTCGTAGAAAATTTCTGCTTTAAGATTTGCTTAGTTTTTGAAGATATTTTACCATAGTTTATTTTAGGTCCCTAAGGTGCGTGACTCAGTTGTTGCTCCCACCTCAGGGTTTCGCACGCCTGTCAAATAATTCTTTTTTTTTTTGTAGGAAATTGAATCTTAAAGTGGTTGGGTGGACACGAATAGCATATAGATCATACCAAGTCTCGTGTATGTCAGTGATAGCAATGAAGATGTGAAATACATAGTGACAGAGCCTGGGGATCTCATGAGCCTTAGTATTTTCCTTATGAAGGGAAAGTATAGGCCAAAAAAAGTTACCACTGTGCCTAGACTCAAAGCTATCAAGGCCTGTAGGTATAATGGTACGCTCACAAACCACAGTTTTGGACTGCGATAAGTGATAGCTGTGGCTGCGAAATCAAATGTGCGGTACCGATTGCTTAGTGTCGTCTATGGACACCACATTTAACCTAGACGTGTTCCCCCACCCCCACCCCCACCCCCACCCCCACCCATACTCCAAAAAGGCTGCCTTTTCGTCGAATGAAACTCTGTTCCTTCAACCCTACCAATCATTTTCCCTACTACTCCGTCTGTGACGCACCTGTACATTAGGCCAAGTTCCTCCCTTGTCCCACCGACTGTTCACACCTTGTGCTGTCCACTTCTCAGGCATACACGTCTACGCGCATATACTAGTCGTCTCCAATGTCTAATTCTGTTGCTTTGTTGTTATTGTTCTTCGCTTTTTTAAATGTCATTGCTAGGTTTTACGCGTTAATTTTTGTTTTTTAATATTTGTCGGGCCGTTTTATGGATTTTAATTAATAATCGACACTAATAATTTAACAGTGGGCTCTTAACACCTGTCAGTCACTAAATAAGAAGGGAAATACAAGAAACACAACTAGCTTTATTATAAAAAAGAACATTGTGTTCATAAAACTGTACATGTATCGACCCATGTGAGTATAGTGGTTAAAACATTTAGAATTTCCATTCCTATAAAGTAGGCCTCTTCCTTACAATTTATATTGTCTACAGAAATATTATTTCATTAAAATCCACCTTATGCAGCTTTAACTGCAGTATATAATGATATTTATTGCATATATATAGTATTGTCATTATTAGATCAAATATATATAGTATTGGAGGTACGTGGTGGCTCTGTTCATTGAGGCACTGCGGTACAAGCCGGAAGGCCGCGGGTTCGATTCCCGATAGTGTCATTGGAATTTTTTATTGACATAATCTTTCTGCCCCTGGGGTCGACTCAGCCTCAGACAGAAATTAGTACCAGGAATATTTCCTGGGGGGTGAAGGCGGCCGGTGCGTACGGCTGACAACCTTACCACCTTCATGTGCCGATTGTCGTGAAATCTGGGAGCCTTAACCTCCCGGAACCCTCAGGGCCTCTCCAGGCCTGTAATGGGATTGCTTAACCTTTTTTATATAGTATTGACTGTCAATTCTGAAATATACTTGAGTTTTTAGTGACACCAAGTACACATGCAATAACTTATCAACAATTTAACTAAAATTAAAATCGTTTAAAATGGTGTTCTTAAATATAACAAAATGTATTTATTATTATTGTGCCTGATAGTTTATTTATATTGCAAGTCCTTTAGTATAGCTTGAAATTTGGCTTTTAGCTTTTCGGCTTTTTTAGTTTCTTACAATACTGAACATAGAGTGTCTGTACATCTTATGTATACATTTGTGCTGTGTGAGTGGTGACGCGATTGACAGCATTATTCGTACTTTTGGAGAATCCGGATACCTTGCAGTGCAAGTGTGAGAGTGTTTGATACAAAGACTGCTAACATTCTGTTTTCAAGCATCTCACTTGATATTCATAGACAAAGAGATTTCAGACAACTTGCAAACCTTTTGTATGCTACAGAGATTTTTCCGATTGCCTCTTTTAAAAAACAAAGCAGCCGAGGGCAGACACTGTGTTATATATCTGTCAATAAGCTGTCACAGCGACTGTTTAAGGGATATACACCGAGCTTTTCGGTTTCATGTGTGTCCGTTTCAGATATTTTGATATCGGACGACAATTAACAGAATTTTGTGCTTTGTTGACCTGCATCCTGGTATAATCTTTGTAAATAAACCAAATTGACGCACAAACTTTTCGTGTACGTTTATTTCTATTCTCTACATGTTTCAGGTAACCATGTGCCCATCATCAGCAGAATTAACTGTATATAGTTAATTCTGCTGATGATGGGTACATGGTTGCCCGAAACATGTAGAGAATAGAAATAAGCGTACATGAAAAATTTGTACGTCAAGTTTATTTACAAAGATTACAAAGAGAAATAACAGATTTGTAATGAATGGTGAACTGGTGGAGGGTGGGAGTGAAATGTAGTGGTATTGTTCTGTTGCAATATAAGGATTGCCTAGAAGACTTTAGGCTGGGTAAGTTATATCCTAGACATGCTGTCGGTAAGCTGGTGTGTCTCTACAGACAGAATGTACAGAGTTCGCTGTCTGTACTTCGAATTCGAATTGGTAGATAAGTGCCGTCCTTTCAGAAAATGCTGCCTTCATCCTTCGCCATAGAGGTAGAGTCTGTATGTTCCTCCGCAACTTTGATAAAGATGAATCAAACTACAGGGCGTCATCTTGCAGAAGACGCTATTCTTCACAGCCGTTATGTCTCGCAGCCAGTCAATTGCCCCACTCACGTCCTGTTTGGTAAATGAACTGTTCTGCCGACATGTGACACGGCCTAAGGGCGAATCTGATCGCGCATTTTCCGCTAATAACCGATGTATGGCATAGATTTGTGCAGCTTGATCACAACGTCCTCTTCTGCTGTAGTCGAATTATGTTTCTTTGTTGAACCGCCTCCATGGAAAGATTCGTCATTGCGAAGGTAGGACATAACCGGTAGAAGTTCTGTGTTTGTAACAAACACGGGCTGCTCTTAACTTATTGACAATAACCTGATCATCCTGCTCCTCCTTTTTTTTTCTTCTCTGGTGCTTCCCCCCGTTTTGGGGCCATGTCCTTGCAGTTGCCAGGGATTCAAGACAGTTGAGTTCTACGAGGAGATGATGTTATCCCTACACCTTCCACCTTTGTCCGGCACCTCGCTCAAAACTTGTCCGGCATGGGTGGCGCTACCAGATGTTAGGCTACCGCCGGCATATCTTCCGAGTTCACTGGTGCACGCAGGCTCCCTTACTCGACTAAATAGGCCTTCGATAAAGTGGAGAAACAACAGCCCAGCCACTGGACATAGTCCTGAGCCAGGTAAATGTGGGCCTTCACAGAGTTTCTCAACCTGGGGTCCACAAGTTATGTCTACTCTTCCGCGATTTGAGCCCTGCCCAGCAGAAAACAAGTTTTTTCTTTGCGTTTTTTTTTGGTTTCTTTTAATTGCCCTTGCTGCTAGGAAAATTATCATTTCTGTAATGAATTTTTGCTTTGATTAATAAGAGGTTTCAGATTTTACGTAAGATTATTGTTTGCAAAATTTCTGCTGTCATCTTACTGCAACTTGTAAGGGGTCTGCGATTTAATATGGCCTTGCAGACGGAGCCCGCAGAATTAGTGATGCTTTGTAGAGAGCGCGAGGTACCCGAACAGCTTCGAAACACTACTCTACAGGCCCAAACTCAGAACCTAGTTTTTTTAATATCTACTTTCAAATTTTCTTCCCCTTTTTGTTTAGGTCGAGTTTCTTCCTTGTAAGTTAGCCGAATGAATTGTGTAAGCTGTTCTTATATCCACATGGCGTTATGTGTCAGGTTTAACCGAGGGCTGTGTTTAGCCTCAAGGTCAATAGCAACTTCATGTGATATAATTTAGTAGAATGTAACCTTAGAGATCGTTCTTTTGGACCCAAGAGTTATTTAAGAGAAACATGTCAGGCTTTTACACACCCTTGTTATTTTTACAGAGAAAATAACCCCGTTTTAGCACATTCTGACATATTGGTGTCAATATTCGTTGCTATCATGTTACTTTGCATTTCTTCACAGCTTTAGGGGGCGCAGCGCTTTGTTTATTTTACCACGCGCCACCCCTTCGCGCGTTACTGCAAAACATGCAGAACAGCCTCTTGCTATGCGGGTCACAAACGTCCCAAGACCTCCTTTACAGCTGAACTTAAATTTCTTACTGTTTGCTGAGCTGCCTAAGCCAGGCGTGCTTTCACTTTTTCAACTGCCTTCGATCGTAAACCTCGTTCCTCGCTCACTGACTTACAGCTAATACCGACAACCCAGCAGTTACATTGCAGTATGACGATACAGCAACTTTTGACGGATATCTTTGGAAATGTACAAGGGTCGGGGGGGGGGGACCGGGATAGCTCAGTCGGTATAGTAAGAACGCAGCGGGTGAAAGACCGAGAAATTGGACTTAAATTCCGGACAGGGAGAAGAAATTGCTTTTCTTATCAGCTTCCAGACGGGCTGGGCAGACAACCTGGCTTCCTGTCAGGTGGTACCGGCAGGTGATTCCATGGGACAAAGCTATCAGGGCATGAAAGTGACCACTTACCTTTACACAGTATCGAGGTTAAGAAAGAAGTAAGCTCAGCCTCTGCATTCCTACCCACATGTTGTCTTTGTGTGGGTGTACTGAAGCGCAGGGGCAACTTTACTTATACCGTTACTGGCCGCTTATGATATGGCAGTTGGGTCTGGTGTGTTGGTCTGCAAAATGGTACATAAACTGCTGCGGGTAACGGAGACCTTTTAAGAAATTACGAAGATTCAACTAGACAGGTTAAATTTTTCTGTTTTTTTAACATGATATTCTATGCTACAGTTTTAAGAAACTGTGTACTTAATTGACGGTCTTCTTCAGGGTTATTGTTTCATGTATTAGACGAGTTTTCGAACGTTTGGAACAAAGTATTGCCTGCATGTTCAAGGTGACATCCTGATTCACGTGGATGCCGAAGTTGCGGGGGCACAGCGGAACGCCAAATTTCTCTTACTGGTATAACAGATACATTTCTTTCTTCTTAGCTACTTTAGCGCCACTTTGAACAAGAATCATTTAGCGGTAATGTGGGGGCAGTACGTTCCTCCGAAACGTCGGAACACTCACCTACAACACAGGTCAAATACATATCGGCAACCTCAGTGTTAGCGTGAAAACTTATGTGTATAACTGTTCTTGCTTAACTTTATCTGTTAGACAATTGCTACGAGTCCTTGCGTATGGGAAGGGAATAGTCTGGCCTGTCGCAAAGTTTCACGTAAACGGTACGAACTAGAAAGCGAGATACTTGTTAATGCATATCCCGAGCGGGTCTCGATTGTCATTTGTAACACGGAGCAAGATTCTGTATAGAAGAAAAAATAATAATTTACACGTCTTTTCCGAAGTATCGATATTATATCTGTTCCGTTTCGGATGGGTTACAATATACAAAATCTTCCAGATAACACATTTTCATCGTTACACCGTGCATGTTGTCGAGTTACTCAATTAATACACCAACTAATGCACTTACATAAAATTTACACATTAAAACACTAAAACTGCTCCGACATGTTTCGGTCCCAAGACCATCATCAGGGAGCTACATTTTCCTTGCTAAAGTCACATTAAAAATAGTCACTGATTAACTTCGTTGTACTAATAGGGTGTTGTGGCAGCATGCTGCCCTATTAGTACAATGAAGTTAATCAGTGACTATTTTTAGTGTGACTTTAGCAAGGAAAATATAGCTCCCTGATGATGGTCTTGGGACCGAAACATGTCGGAGCAGTTTTAGTGTTTTAATGTGTAAATTTTATATAAGTGCATTTGTTAGTGTATTAATTGAGTAACTTCCAGAAAACAATTTTCTACTTAAGAATATCTGCGCTTAGTAATGTGGCTGTTAATTACCGTAATAGTTTGAAAAATTCAGGAATGTGAATGCCAGTTCATGAATATGAATATGCAGTCTCTCACCGGGGCCCCAATCACATAGGAACCTGTCAGCGATCCCCTGGGTATCTACCCGCATGGGCCTTCAGGGTGATTGGATGACCCTGCGTACTGCTATAGAAGCAAGTCTTCCATTGCCTTAGTCTACAGAACCATCTTAGATGCCCTCATATATTTCAAGCGAATTTACTGTGAGAAGAAGAAGTCATAGTCCAAAGGTTTACGAGACATTTATCAATTTATCTAAAGGTAAGTGCTCCAGAATGGCTACAAACCTTTGAAAAAGCCCAGAACCCCTCGTGCCTTATCTCCCGACGTAGTTTCTACGTTCTAATTCATCACTAATTAAACGTGTTCCCGTTAGCAATACCACTTCCGTTAAAGAAATAATCTAGTATGTGTTAAAAAGAATCATTTGTGTTCAGTTTGAAATTTTATTATTGGTATGGTAATAGTGTTAACAAAGTGGGGAGAGTTTCTCTCGAAATACTAATATTTGATCAGTTAATCAAGAACTCACCAGTTCAGTACCGTAATTACACGATCCCGCCACTGGTTCCTGTCATAACACGGAATAATCCACTCATAAAACTTCAGCCTTGTTCTGTAAGATTCATCTTAATATTACCCTCTCCACTACGTCCAAGCCTCAGCACTCCCTTTCATCTCTTCTTCATTTACTCTATCACACTGATAATGTCTGAGGCATATTACAATCTGTGAAGTCCTAATAAAGCAGTTCTCTCCAGTCCGCTATTACAATACCCTTCCGCTATTCTCCAAAGCATTCTATTCCCAAAGATCCTCACTACGTATTCTTCCCTTAGGGTGAGCGGCCAAGTTTTCCACTCACAAAACAATATGTTTTCCCTTTATTCGTCCTACGTTCACCACTATTCAGTTCAGTTGAACGGTGCATAGACACCCTTTGGCTAGATTTCCAACGTAACCACCATTTGTAGCTTTTCTTTGGGCAGCTGAGTTGTGCAGTGTAATTTTAAAGTTAGGGACGAAATTGGGCTCAAAACTCTTTTGTAACTTGAGATCGTTCTGTATATAAAATTCAAACATTTTGAAGTAGAATAGTGAAAAATTCCGAGCTTTTTAGAACCTCTTAATATTGTAGAGGTCGTCATGTTTGTTTTGCACAAGTAATCTTCAAATAATGCAACCCAACATTATTTTTTTTTCCTTTAATCTATTATATAAATGAAAGTATAAAATTTGACCAAAACTATTTTATGTATGGCATAATACCTTATTTGTTCAAGTAGAAGGACATGCAGTCTTGGTTCAGCTTGTAACTGTCAGCGCAGCGCTTATTATAAGCGGCTTATCATCATGCATGTGAATTCTCTGTAAAGCATTTGTATTGCGTTGAGAGAACAGAATGAAGTGCAGAGTTAAGTGGCTGCAAATGTGCGGTAGCACAAATT
>Ga0123354_10001249_pt1 | contig 30148 bp, 23 predicted proteins | sample TergutLab28metaG_2_FD_97872 | JGI IMG/M metagenome (GOLD analysis project Ga0123354, IMG submission 97872) | Labiotermes labralis P4 segment gut microbial communities from Petit-Saut dam, French Guiana - Lab288 P4 | ecosystem: Host-associated > Arthropoda: Insects > Digestive system > Gut ... | reverse complement strand
GGCGCCGGGCGAGCCGCCGGCCACGCTGACCGACTACCTGCCGCGCGACGCCCTCATGTTCCTGGACGAAAGCCACCAGATGATCGGCCAGCTCAACGCCATGTACAACGGCGACCGCTCGCGCAAGACCACGCTGGTGGAGTACGGCTTTCGCCTGCCCAGCGCGCTGGACAACCGGCCGCTGAAGTTCGCCGAGTTCGAGCGCCGCATGCGGCAGGCGGTGTTCGTCTCCGCCACGCCCGCCGACTACGAAAAGCAGCACGCCGGCCAGGTGGTGGAGCAGGTGGTGCGGCCCACCGGCCTGGTGGACCCGGAGGTGGAAGTGCGCCCGGCCACCCATCAGGTGGACGATGTGTTGCAGGAAATCCGCGAGCGGGTGGGCAAGCACGAGCGCGTGCTCATCACCACGCTGACCAAGCGCATGGCCGAGCAGCTTACCGAATACTTCAGCGACAACGGTGTGAAGGTGCGCTACCTGCACTCCGACGTGGACACGGTGGAGCGGGTGGAAATCATCCGCGACCTGCGCCTGGGCGCGTTCGACGTGCTGGTGGGCATCAACTTGCTGCGCGAGGGGCTGGATATTCCGGAGGTGTCGCTGGTGGCCATCCTCGACGCCGACAAGGAAGGCTTTCTGCGCGCCGAGCGCAGCCTGATCCAGACCATTGGCCGCGCCGCCCGCAACGTGCACGGCAAGGCCATCCTGTACGCCGACCGCATCACCGAGTCGATGAACAAGGCCATCGGCGAAACCGAGCGCCGCCGTGCCCGGCAGATGGCCTACAACGTCGAGCACGGCATCACGCCGCGCGGCATCGTCAAGCAGGTGCGCGACCTGATCGACGGCGTCTACAGCGGCAAGAGCGGGCGCGACGCCGAGCGGCTGGGCGTCGTCAAGGCCGGCGCGCCGGTGCAGGAACTGGCGCTGTCCGAGAAGGACCTGGCGCGCGAGATCATGCGGCTGGAAAAACAAATGCTGGAACACGCCCGCAACCTGGAGTTCGAGCAGGCCGCGCGCGTGCGCGACCAACTGGCGCTGCTCAAGTCGCGGGTGTTCGGCGCGGCGGGCGAGGGCAATTTCGCCGCAGCGCAGCAAAAGTCCTGAGCGCTTGCCGCGAGCGTAAGCAGGTACTCCCCGCGGCCTGGTGTATACTTGATTAAATAACTCGGAATTCTGGCGCCCCGCCTAATACCCTACTTTTGTAAACGTAGTGTGAACCAAGAGGGAAAATTGTGATCCGAGTTGTGTGCCGGCGAGGGTGTCGGCCGCTTTTGCAACAATGCGATGAGGAGTTCCACATGCGCCTTACCACCAAGGGGCGATTCGCGGTGACAGCCATGATTGATCTTGCGCTGCGCCAGGACAGCGGGCCGGTGACGCTGGCGGCCATCAGCCAGCGGCAGAACATTTCACTGTCTTATCTGGAGCAATTGTTCGGCAAGCTGCGCCGCAATGAGCTGGTCGAGTCCACCCGCGGTCCGGGCGGCGGCTATTCGCTGGGCCGCAAGGCCGGCGAGATCACGGTGGCCGACATCATCGTGTCGGTGGACGAGCCGCTGGACGCCACCCATTGCGGCGGCCAGGCCAACTGCCACGGCGGCGACGGGCCGTGCATGACGCACGAGCTGTGGATGACGCTCAACGCCCGCATCCTGGAGTTCCTGCAATCCGTCACCCTGCAAAAACTGGTGGACGAGCAGTACGGCAAGGGCGTCGAGATCGAAGGCAAGCCGGCCACCAAGCGCGCCATCTCCAGCGAGCCGGTGGTCAAGCCGATCCGCGTGAACGCGCCCAACTCGGTGTTCGCCCTGGGCGGGCTGGCCAGCAAATAAGATAAGCACGAAGAAAGCAGTCTCGGCGACCGGCGCTTGCCGCGCCTGCCGCCGGGTCAGAACAACGCACCTACCTTACCCATGAGTCAGACGCCGCACTTTCCCATCTACATGGACTATGGCGCCACCACCCCGGTCGATCCGCGCGTGGTCCAGGCCATGATCCCCTGGCTGTCCGAGCACTTCGGCAACCCGGCCAGCCGCAGCCACGCCTGGGGCTGGGAGGCCGAGCAGGCGGTGGAGCAGGCGCGCCAGCAGGTGGCCAAGCTGATCGGCGCCGACCCGCGCGAGATCGTCTGGACCAGCGGCGCGACCGAGTCCGACAACCTCGCCATCAAGGGCGCGGCCCACTTCTACCAAGGCAAGGGCAAGCACCTCATCACCGTCAAGACCGAGCACAAGGCCGTGCTGGACGTGATGCGCGAGCTGGAGCGCCAGGGCTTCGAGGTGACCTACCTCGACGTGCAAGAGGACGGCCTGCTGGATCTGGACCAATTCAAGGCCGCGCTGCGCCCCGACACCATTCTGGCCAGCGTGATGCTGGTCAACAACGAGATCGGCGTGATCCAGGACGTGGATGCCATCGGCGCTCTGTGCCGCGAGCGCGGGGTGATCTTTCACGTCGATGCCGCCCAGGCCACGGGCAAGGTGGCCATCGACCTGAGCCGCCAGCCCATCGACCTGATGAGTCTGGCCAGCCACAAAACCTACGGCCCCAAGGGCATCGGCGCGCTGTACGTGCGCCGCAAGCCGCGCGTGCGCATTGAGGCGCAGATGCACGGCGGCGGCCACGAGCGCGGCATGCGCAGCGGCACGCTGCCCACGCACCAGATCGTCGGCATGGGCGAGGCCTTCCGCATCGCCCGCCAGGAGATGGACGCCGACAACGCCAAGGCGCGCCGGCTGTACCAGCGGCTGGTCGAGGGCCTGCAAGGCATCGAGGAAGCGCTGCTCAACGGCCACCCGACGCAGCGCGTGCCGCAGAACATCAACATGAGCTTCAACTACGTCGAGGGCGAGTCGCTGATGATGGGCATCAAGGGGCTGGCGGTGTCCTCCGGCTCGGCCTGCACCTCGGCCAGCCTGGAGCCCAGCTACGTGCTGCGCGCGCTGGGCCGCAGCGACGAACTGGCGCATTCCAGCCTGCGCATCACCATCGGCCGCTTCACCACCGAGCAGGACATCGACTACGCGATCCAGACCATCCGCGAAAACGTGGCTCGGCTGCGCGAGCTGTCTCCACTGTGGGAAATGCACTGCGAGGGCGTCGATCTGTCCGCCGTGCAGTGGGCGGCGCATTAAACCCAGAAACGGCAGTTGACCGCTTTTTTACTTTCGCAACCCCGCATGAGCGCAACAGTTTTTGTCTTCGATGGCGTTCACCTCTTGGGTGACATCGCTATGCGCCCGCCAGCACCGCGCTCGCCGCGCCATGCGGCGTTGTTCATCCTTGCGGGCATGGGGCCCGCCGCGTCCTCACGTCTTGCCTGGCACGCCGATCACGGCACTGGCGGGCGTATCCAACTGCCGTTTCTAGGTTAAAACGAGTCAAAAAATCATGTCGTATTCAGACAAAGTCATCGACCACTACGAAAACCCGCGCAACGTCGGCAGCTTCGACAAGGGCGACGCCTCGGTGGGCACCGGCATGGTCGGCGCGCCGGCTTGCGGCGACGTCATGAAGCTGCAAATCAAGGTCAACCCTCAGACCGGCGTCATCGAGGACGCGCGCTTCAAGACCTACGGCTGCGGCTCGGCCATCGCTTCGTCCTCGCTGGTGACCGAATGGGTCAAGGGCAAGACCCTGGAGCAGGCCGCCGGGCTCAAGAACAGCCAGATCGCTGAAGAACTGGCGCTGCCGCCGGTCAAAATCCACTGCTCCATCCTGGCCGAGGACGCCATCAAGGCGGCGGTGCAGGACTACCGCAGCAAACACGTGAATTAAGGAGCGCATCATGGCCTTGACCCATGCCCAATCGGGCGAAGTGATCGACATCCGGCCCTATGGCGACGCCATTCATGAGGCGCGGTCGGTGGCCTTGTTCAAATTCCCGCAACTGGAAGTCATCCGGCTGGCGCTGCCGCGAGGGCACCGCATGCCGGGGCACAAAGTGGCGGGCGCCATCACCTTGCAGTGCCTGGAAGGCCAGGTGCAAGTGAAGGTCGACGACCGCGTCACCGACCTGCCGGCGGGCCATCTGATGCACCTCAAGCCCGGGGTGGAGCACGCGCTGCACGCGCTCCAGGCTTCGTCCGTGCTGGTCACTATCGTGGTCTGGAAACCTGATCATTCCTGAGCCGCTGGCTGGCCGGATTTACCCATGCCCGTTACCCTGACCGAAGCCGCAGCGCGGCATGTGAACAAATACCTCGCCCGGCGCGGCAAGGGCGTCGGCGTGCGCCTGGGCGTCAAGACCACCGGCTGCTCCGGCCTGGCCTACAAGCTGGAGTACGTGGACGAGGTGGCGCCCGAGGACGCGCTGTACGAGCAGCACGGCGTCAAGCTGATGGTCGATCCCAAAAGCCTGGCCTACATCGACGGCACCGAGCTGGACTACGTGCGCGAGGGGCTGAACGAAGGCTTCAAGTTCAACAACCCGAACGAGCGCGACCGTTGCGGCTGCGGCGAATCGTTCCGGGTATGAACCTGCACGCCACCGATTTCGAGCTGTTCGACGTGCCGGCGCGTTTCGCGCAGGACGCAGCGCGGCTGGACGCGCGCTGGAAGGCGTTGCAGCGCCAGACGCACCCCGACCGCTTTGCCGCCCAGGGAGCGGCGGCCCAGCGCGTGGCCATGCAGTGGTCGGCGCGCATCAACGAGGCCCAGCGCCGCCTGAAAGACCCGCTGCGGCGCGCCGCCTACCTGTGCGAGCTGCACGGCGCGCCGATCGAGGCCGAGCGCAACACCGCCATGCCGCCCGAGTTCCTGATGCAGCAGATGGAATTGCGCGAGGCGCTGGACGCCGCCAACGACGCCGCCAGCCTGGATCGGATCGACCGCCAGACGCTTGCGCTGCGCCGCAATTTGCTCCTGGACATAGAGCGCCAGATCGACCATGAAGCCGACTGGTCCGCCGCCGCCCAATCCGTGCGCGCCCTGATGTTCCTCGACAAACTGGCAGACGAAATCGACCGCAAGCGCGGGCTGGCGGATTAGCGATTCATGGTTTCGTCATTCACCGCCGCGGGCCCCCATCCCAGTCTTCCCCCAGAGGGGGCAGGAGCCACAGCCCTCCCCCTTTGGGGGAGGGTAGGGTGGGGGCCCGCGGCGCAACAATCCGCCTAACAACACACGGCTTGCCTGACTGAAAATTCTCCCCTTCCCCGTATGGCTCTGCTGCAAATTTCCGAACCCGGCCAGTCGCCCGATCCGCACCAGCGGCGCATCGCGGTCGGCATCGACTTGGGCACCACGCATTCGCTGGTGGCCGCCGTGCGCCACGGCGTGGCTGAATGCCTGCCCGACGCGCAAGGCCGCGTGCTGCTGCCCTCGGTGGTGCGCTACCTGGCCGGCGGCGGGCGGCAGATCGGCTACGACGCGCGCGCGCATGCCGCCGAGGACGCCGAGAACACCATCGCCTCCGCCAAGCGGCTGATGGGCCGCGCCCTCAGCGACATCGCCAGCCGCGACAAGCTGCCCTATGCCCTGATCGAGCAGCCCGGCATGGTGGCGGTGCGCACGGCGCAGGGTGCCAAGTCGCCGGTGGAAATCAGCGCCGAAATCCTGGCCACGCTGCGCCAGCGCGCTGAGGACACGTTCGACGTCGAACTGCACGGCGCCGTCATCACCGTGCCGGCCTACTTCGACGATGCGCAGCGCCAGGCCACCAAGGACGCAGCCCAACTGGCCGGCCTGAACGTGCTGCGCCTGATCAACGAGCCGACGGCGGCGGCCATCGCCTACGGGCTGGACAACGCCGCCGAAGGCGTGTATGCCGTGTTCGATCTGGGCGGCGGCACCTTCGACGTCTCGATCCTGCGGCTCGCCCAGGGCGTGTTTGAAGTCATCGCCACCGGCGGCGACTCGGCGCTGGGCGGCGACGACTACGACCGCGCGCTGGCCGACCAGGTGCTGGAGCGCACCGGCGCGCAGGCCGCCAGCGCCGCCGACAAGGCCGCGCTGCACGCCGCCGCCCGAGCCGCCAAGGAGGCGCTGAGCGCCGCCGACGAGGTGGCCTTCAGCGCCCGCCTGGCGGGCTGCGACCTCCGGGCCGACCTTAGCCGGGCCGGCTTCGAGGCCGCCACCGCCGGCCTGACCGCGCGCTGCATGACCGCGGTGCGCCGCGTGCTGCGCGACGCCCGGTTGACGCCACAGGACGTGGAGGGCGTGGTGCTGGTCGGCGGGGCCACGCGCATGCCGGTCATCCGCCGCGAGGTGGCCGCGTTTTTCGGTCGCGAACCGCTCACCAACCTGAACCCCGACGAAGTGGTCGCGCTGGGCGCCGCCGTGCAGGCCAACCAGTTGGCGGGCAACGACGCCGCGGGTGATCTGCTGCTGCTGGACGTGACGCCGCTGTCGCTGGGCATCGAGACTATGGGCGGCCTGGTCGAGCGCATCGTGCCGCGCAACCAGACCATTCCGGTGGCGATGGCGCAGGACTTCACCACCTACAAGGACGGCCAGACCGCGCTGGCCTTGCACGTGGTGCAGGGCGAACGCGACCTGGTGCAGGACTGCCGCAGCCTGGCGCGCTTCGAGCTGCGCGGCATCCCGCCCATGACGGCGGGCGCGGCGCGCATCCGCGTGACCTTCACCGTCGATGCCGACGGGCTGCTGAGCGTCAGCGCGCGCGAGCAGACCAGCGGCGCGCAGGCGCGCATCGACGTCAAGCCCAGCTACGGCCTGAGCGACGAGCAGATCGCGGGCATGTTGCAGGATTCGTTTGCCACCGCCGGGGCCGACGCCAAGGCGCGCGCGCTGCGCGAGGCCCGCGTCGATGCCGACCGCATGCTGCTGGCCACCCAGAGCGCGCTGGATGCCGACGGCGCGCTGCTGGACGCGCCCGAGCGCGCCCATATCGACGCGCTGATGCTCTCGCTGCGCGCCATCGCCGCCAACAGCGAGGACGCCGCCGCCATCGAAGCCGCCACCAAGGCCCTGGCCGTCGGCACCGAAGCCTTTGCCGCCGCGCGCATGAACGCCAGCATCCAGAAGGCGCTGGCGGGCAAGCGCCTGGAGTCGCTCTAGAGCCCGCTTGAGCGGTCGAACACCGCCCGCCACAACGCCAGAATCGCCTCCCGCTCGGCGGCCACGTCGTCCAGGGGCGCCTGGGCCGGCTGTTCATTCAGGCGCGCCAGGTGTTGCAGGCGGCGCAGGCTGCGGTAGGCGTCGCTGGCGCGCTGGCCCACGCCGGGCGGCAGCAGGCCGGCGTCTTCGGCGCGGCGCAGCAGGGCGATGTTGCCCAGGTTGGGCTCCAGCGCCGGGTGCGCGCCGCTGTGGGTCAGCACCAGGAACTGGGTGACGAATTCGGCATCCACCATGCCGCCCGGGCTGTGCTTGACGTCGAACACGCCCGCCGCCACCGGGCGGGCGGCGCGCATGCGCTCGCGCATGGCGATGATTTCGGCCTTGAGCGCCGCCTGATCGCGCGGCGCGGTGATGACGGCGTGGCGCACGGCGTCGAAGCGGGCCAGCAGCGTGGCGCCGGCGGCGTCATCCACGGCGTCGCCGGGGGCGGGTCCGATGATCCGCGCCCGCGTCATGGCCTGGTGCTCCCAGGTCCAGGCGGTGTTGTTGCCGCGGTTTTGCTGGTAGTCGGCGTAGGCGTCGATGCTGGTGACCAGTAGGCCGGAGTTGCCGTTGGGGCGCAGGGCGGTGTCGATTTCGTACAGGTCGCCTTCGCCGGTCTTGACGGTGAGCCAGTGGATGATCTTGCGCGCCAGCGCGCCGTAGATGTCGGGGGCGCGTTCGTCGTCGTCGTCGAACACGAACACGACGTCCAGGTCGCTGCCGTAGCCCAGTTCCTTGCCGCCCAGCTTGCCGTAGGCGATCAGCCCCAGGCGCGGCTGGTCGCGGTGTTTCTGGCGCAGCAGCGGCCAGCACCAGCGCGTGGTCAGGCGCAGCATGGCGTCGGCCAGCGCCGACAAATCGTCGGCCACCTGCTCGACGGTGAGCCGGCCCGTGACGTCGCGCGTCAGGGTGCGGAACACCTCGGCGTGGTGGGCGCGGCGCAGCAGGTTGAGCAGGTTTTCCTCGTCGTCCTCGCCGCTGCGGCGCAGCGCGTCCTGGCGGCTTTGCAGCTCGCGCTCGAAGTGGGCGGCGTCGAAACGTTCGTCCAGCAGGCGGGGGTTGGCCAACTCGTCGATGACGCCGGGGTGCAGCAGCAGGTAGCGCGCCGGCCAGCGCGCCGCGCCCAGCACGGTGAGCAGCCGCTCGTGCACGGCGGGCTGCTCCAGCAGCAGGGCGATGTAGCTTTCGCGCCGCAGCAGGGGCGACACCCAGTCGATGAAGCGCAGCACCGCGTCCTGGGTGACGCGGCCTTCGTCCAGCCATTGGGCGGTGCGTTGCAGCAGGCGCATCAGGCGCGCGCGCGCCTGTTCGCGCAGCGCCAGCACGCGCGGGTGCTCGCGCCAGGGCCGCAGGTGTTCGCGCACCGGCTCGGGCAGCAGGGCCAAGACGGCGTCGATTTCGGGCGGCGCGGCGGGCGCGTTCGCCCCTTTCTGGCAACCCTTGCAGGGCGCGTTGCCGCCCAGCAGGCGGTCGAACTCCTGGGCCACGAATTCGCGGTGCGCGCCCAGCTCGGCCAGGAACGGGCCGGCGCCGGCGTAGCCCAGGGTGCGGGCGATCCAGTCCAGGTCGTCGTCGCGCGTGGGCAGGATGTGGGTCTGCTGGTCGTCCAGGTACTGGATGCGGTGCTCGACCTGGCGCAGGAACACGTAGGCGCGCGCCAGCGCGTCGGCGGCGGCCTGCGGCATCAGGGCGGCGCGGGCCACGCGCTGCAGCGCCTGCAGCGTGGGGCGGGTGCGCAGTTCGGGGAACTGGCCGCCGCGCACCACTTGCAGCAATTGCACGGTGAATTCGATTTCGCGGATGCCGCCGCGCGAGAGCTTGACGTCGTTGGCGCGCTCGGGCCGGCCGGCGCTGCGCTTGTTGGCGTGGTCGCGGATGCGATCGTGCAGGGTGCGCAGGGCCTCGAACACGTTGTAGTCCAGGTAGCGGCGGAACACGAACGGCACCACCACCGCGCGCAGCGCCTGCACCGAGCCGTCGGCGATGGCGGCGCGCGGGGCGACGACGCGGCTTTTCATCCAGGCGAAGCGCTCCCATTCGCGGCCCTGCACCAGCATGTATTCCTCCAGCGCGTCGAGCGAGCACACGGTGGGACCGGAGTTGCCGTTGGGCCGCAGCGCCAGGTCGACGCGGAACACGAAGCCGTGCTCGGTGGTGTCGCCCACCAGCGCCTGGATCAGCTTGACGGCGCGGGTGAAGTACTCTTGCACCGAGATCTGGCCGCGCCCGTCGGGGCGGCCGGCGGTTTGGCCGTCGTCGTCGTAGATGTAGATCAGGTCGATGTCGGACGACACGTTCAACTCGCGCGCGCCCAGCTTGCCCATGCCGATGACCCACAGGCGGGCGCGCTCGCCCGCCGCCGTGAGGGGCGCGCCGTGGCGTTCGTCGAGCTGGGCAAAGGCGTCCTCGCAGGCCAGATCCAGCGCCAGTTCGGCCAGTTCGGTGACGGCGCGGGTGACGGCCTCCAGCGGCGCGCCCTGTTCGCAGTCCAGCACCACCAGGCGCTCCAGCACCAGTTGGCGCAGGATGCGCAGGCGCGCGCCGAGGTCGTGGCCGCGCCCGGCCAGCGCGGCCAGGCAGGCGGCCATGGTCTCCCGCGTGGGCGCGCCAGGCGGCAGCAGGCTCAATTCATCGGTGTAGCGGCGGCGCAGCCGCTGCACCAGGCGCGAATGCGCCGCGCTGTCCGGCGCGCCGGTCAAGGGCGCGTGCGAAATATCACAGCCGGCCAAGTCGCCTTCTGTCTCGCTGCGAGTCATAATTTCTCTCTCTGCCTCCAAGGTGAGCCTGCGTTGCCGTCGTGCGCGAGGGGTTGGCCGGCCGGGGGCGGCCTCCATGCCTTCATCTCGGAACGCCGTTGCTCCAGTTATCCATCCGCCTTGCCGCCATCCTCGTGAGATGGTCCGTGCGTGTCGTGGTGACCGCGCTGCTGCTATTGATGCTGGCGACGGCGGTCCTCCATTGGGGCATTGTGCCGCGAATCGACAGCTGGCGTCCGTGGCTGCAGGAGCAGGCGTCCAGGGCCGTCGGGGCGCCGGTGACCATCGGCGCGATCCGGGTCGAATCCAATGCGCTGATCCCCGCCGTGGTCCTGCTCGACGTGCAGGTGCAAGACCCGGCGGGCCGCCCCGGCCTGCGCGTGCCGCGCGTGCTGGCGGCGTTTTCCGTGCGCTCGCTGAGCACGGGCGGGCTGGAGCAGTTGGTAATCGATCAGCCCGAGCTGGAACTGCGCCGCACCGCCGAGGGGCGGCTGCTGGCGGCGGGCATCGACGTGTCGGGCGACGCGGCGGGCGACCCCGGGGCCGCCGACTGGTTTTTTTCGCAGCGTGAATTCCTGGTGCGCGGCGGGCGCATCACCTGGATCGACGAGCAGCGCGCCGCGCCCCCGGTGGTTTTGAGCGACGTGCAACTGGTGCTGCGCGGCGGCCACCGGCGTCACCAGATGCGCCTGGACGCCACCCCGCAGGACGGCTGGGGCGAGCGCTTCACCCTCGTCGGGCAGTTCCGCCAGCCGGTGCTGTCGCTGCACGCCGGCCAGTGGCGCGGCTGGGACGGCCAGATCTACGCCAACCTGCCGCACGTGGACATGTCGCGCCTGCGCCAGTACGCCGACCTGGATGGCCAGTGGGGCGTGGACCTGCGCGAAGGCCAGGGCGCGCTGCGGGCCTGGATGGACGTGCGCCGGGGGCAGGTGACTGGCGTTACTGCCGATCTGGCGCTGACGGCGGTGGCGGCGCGCCTGGGCGCCGGGCTGGAGCCGCTGGGGTTCGACTTCGTCAGCGGCCGCATCGGCTGGCGTCACCGGCCCGGCGCGATGGATTTCGATACCCAGGGCCTGCGCTTCGTCGATGCCGACGGCCTGACCTGGCCGGGCGGCAATTTCGCGCTCAGCTACAGCGATGGCCAGGGCGGTCAGGCCGCCGGCGGGGAACTGCGCGGCGACACGCTGAATCTGGCCGCGCTGGCCAAGATTGCCAGCCGCCTGCCGCTGCCGCCGGCTCTGCGCGAGCAGCTGCGGGCGCACCCCGTGCAAGGTTTGGTGGAAAACGTCAACGCGCGCTGGGACGGGCCGCCCGACGCGCTGCGCGACTGGCGCCTGAAGGCCCGCCTGAGCGCGCTGTCGGTGGGCGCCAGCGCCGCGCCGCCGCACGCCGACGGCACCCCCGCGCCCGGCGTGCCCGGCATCGCGGGCGCGGCGCTCGACGTGGAGGCCTCGGACACGGGCGGCAAGGCCACGCTGGGCATCCGCGACGGCGCGCTGGAGTTTCCCGGCGTGTTCGAGGATCCGCGCATTCCGCTGGCCGAGCTGTCCCTGCAGACGCACTGGCGCCGCTCGGGCGAGCGCATCGAGGTGGACGTGGACGAGCTGAGGCTGCGCAACCGGGACGCCACCGGCAGCTTCAAGGCGCGCTGGCACACGGCGGAGGTCAAGCGGCCCGAGGACCAGCGCTTTCCCGGCGTGCTGGACCTGGAAGGCAGTTTCAGCCATGCCGACGGCGCGGGCGTGTACCGCTACTTGCCGCTGGTCATCCCGGCGGCGGCGCGGCACTACGTGCGCGACGCCGTCCAGAAAGGCGAGGCGCGCGACGTGGCGGTCCGCATCAAGGGCGACCTGCTGGAACTGCCGTACGACAAGCCGCCGCGTGCCGCGGGGGAGAGCCCGGGTGAATTCCATTTCGGCGGCCAGGTCCAGGGCGTGACCCTCGCCTACGTTCCGCGTTCCATCCAGCCCGAAGGCCAGCCGCCCTGGCCGCCGCTGGAGGATGTGGCGGGCGAGCTGATCTTCGATCACAACAGCATGCAGGCGCGCAACGTCAGCGCGCGCGTGCAAGGCCATCCGGGCTGGCAGTTCCCGCGCGTGCAGGCCGATATTCCCGACCTGAAACACGCTCGCGTGGTGGTGGACGCCGATGGCCGTGGCCAGCTCACGGCGGCGCTGGGCATCGTGCGGCAGTCGCCGGTGGCGCAGCTCACCCAGCACGCGCTGGACCGCGCCAGCGCCGGCGGCGACGCGGCGCTCAAACTCAAGCTCGACCTGCCGGTGGCGCAGGTGAGCGACGTCAAGGTGGACGGCAGCGTCACCCTGCAAGGCAACAGCCTGCGCATCGTGCCCGAATCGCCGCTGCTGGAGCAGACCCGGGCGGTGGTGAGCTTCTCCCACGCCGGTTTTGCGGTGCGCGACGCGCGTGCGCGCGCGCTGGGCGGCGAGGCGCGCATCAACGGCGGCATGCAGCCGGGCGCCGACGGCGCGTCCCCGGTGCAGTTGCGCGTGACTGGGGTGGCCAGCGTCAGCGCGCTGCGCCAGGTGCACGAGTGGCCCGCGCTCGCCGCCCTGGCGCGGCAGGCCAACGGCAGCGCCGCCTACGAGGCTGGCATCGGCTTTCGCGCTGGCGCGCCCGAGGTGGTGGTGACCAGCGACCTGCGCGGCATGGCCTTCGATCTGCCCGCGCCGCTGACCAAGAGCGCCGAGGCCGCCTGGCCGCTGCGCTATGAAACCACGCCGCAGGCCGCCGGGCGCGATCACCTGCGCGTGACGGTGGCCGACCGGCTGGCGCTGCTGTACGAACTGGACACTTCCGCCACCCCGGCGCGGGTGCTGCGCGGGGCCATCGCCCTGGGGCCGCAGGCCGCGTCCGACCTGACGCTGCCGGCGGCGGGCGTGCAGGGCCGGCTGCAAGCGCCCGCGCTGGACGTCGACGCCTGGGACACCGCGGCGGGCCGCCTGGCGGGCGCCGAAGCGCTGCCCGACAGCCAGGGCTACCTGCCCAGCGCCTGGTCGGCGCGCGTGGACGAACTGCGGGTCAACGGCCGCACCCTGCACGACGTGCAAAGCAACGGCACGCGCGAGGGCGCCCTCTGGCGTACCGACGTGCAGGCGCGCGAACTGGCGGGCCGCATCGAATACAACGAGGGCGTGGGCGAGCGCGCCGGCCAGCTGCACGCGCGGCTGGCGCGGCTGTCCATTCCCGCCGGGGCGGCGGACGACCCGGCTTCGCCGCCGGACGAGCTGCCGCCGCCGCGCATCCCGGCGCTTGACATCGTGGTGGACGAATTCGAACTGCGCGGCAAGAAACTGGGCCGGCTCGAGGTGGAGGCCGTCAATCGTGACCTGGCGCCACCGCGCAAGGGCGTTGCCGGCGTGCAGGAGTGGCAGTTGTCGCGCCTATCGCTGGGCACGCCCGAAGCCAGCTTCAGCGCCAGCGGGCTGTGGTCGCGCACGCGCGCGCCGGCGCCGCCGCCGCCGCCCGATCCGCGCGCCAGCCGCGCGCCCGACGATCCGCGCCACACGCAACTGGACTTCAAGCTCGACATCCACGACGGCGGCGCGCTGCTGGGGCGGCTCGGCATGCCCGGCGTGCTGGCGCACGGCAAGGGGCGGATCGAAGGCAGCATCGGCTGGACCGGCGCGCCCCTGTCGCCGCACTACCCCAGCATGACCGGCCAGCTGCACCTGGACGTGGGCGCCGGCCAGTTTCTCAAGGCCGACCCCGGCATCGCCAAGCTGCTGGGCGTGCTCAGCCTGCAAGCGTTGCCGCGGCGGCTCACGCTGGATTTCCGCGACGTGTTTTCCGCCGGCTTCGCGTTCGACTTCATACGCGGCGACGTCACCGTCAAGCGCGGCGTGGCCATCACCCACAACCTGCAAATGAAGGGCGTCAACGCCGCCGTGATGATGGAAGGCAGCGCCGACATTGACAAGGAGACGCAGGACCTGAGCGTGCTGGTGGTGCCCGAGATCGATGCCAGCACCGCCGCGCTGGCGGCCGCCGTCGTCAACCCGGCCATCGGCATCGGCGCCTTCGTCGCGCAACTGGTGCTCAAGCGCCCGCTCATCAAGGCCGCCACGCGCGAATTCCACATCAGCGGCCGCTGGGACGACCCGCAGGTCGCGCAGGTCAAGTCCATCCCGGCGGCCAGCGCGGCGCAGGAAGCCAGCGCGCCCATCGGCACCCAGGAGCAGCCATGAAAGTCGCCGCCATCCAGATGGTTTCGTGCCCGCGCGTCGAGCACAACCTGCGCGCCGCCCGCGCCCTGCTGGCCGAGGCCGCCGCGGCTGGCGCCGAACTGGCCGTGCTGCCCGAATACTTTTGCCTCATGGGCCAGCGCGACACCGACAAGTTGGCGCTGGCCGAGCCGCTGGGCCGTGGTCCGATCCAGGACTGGCTGGCCGCTAGCGCGCGCGAGCTGGGGCTGTGGATCGTCGGCGGCACCCTGCCGCTGGCGCTGGAAGGCGGCGCGCCGCCCGGGCGCTGCCGCAACGCTTCGCTGGCCTTCGCGCCCGGCGGCGAGCGCGTGGCGGTGTACGACAAGATCCACCTGTTCAAGTTCGACGACGGCAGCCGCGTCTACGACGAAGCCGCCGTGTTGGCGCCCGGCAGTCGGCCCGTGCTGTTCGATCTGCCCTCGCGCGACGGCCACCGCTGGCGCGTCGGCATGAGCGTGTGCTACGACCTGCGCTTTCCCGAGCTGTACCGCGCCTACGCCGCCCAGGGCGCCGACCTGCTGCTGGTGCCCAGTGCTTTCACCCACGTCACTGGTGAGGCGCATTGGGAAGTGCTGCTGCGCGCTCGCGCCATCGAAAACCTGGCCTGCGTGGCCGCTGCCGCGCAGGGCGGTCAACATGAAAACGGACGCCGCACCTGGGGCCAGTCGATGCTCATCGACGCCTGGGGCCAGGTGCTGGCCCAGCGCCCCGAAGGCCCCGGCATGGTGCTGGCCGACTTCGACCCCGCCGCCCTGGCCGCGCGCCGCCAGCAGTTGCCGGCGTTGGGGCACCGAGTGCTGTAGCCTATTGATTTCAGTCCAAGGTCATGTGCGAGGTTTGGATGACTTCGCCCCACTTTTCCCGCTCGTTGGCAACGAATGCGGTGAATTGTGTCCGGCTTTGGCCGCCCGGAAGGCCGCACATTTCCCGGATCTTGGCCAGCAGATCCGGATCGCTCATGGCCGCTGCCAGCTGCTGTTCGATCTGGGTCACCAGGGTTGGCGGGGTTTTTGCCGAGACGAAAATGCCGACCCACGCGGTGGAGAGGAAGTTGTCCAAACCCGCCTGCGCCATGGTGGGTACGTCCGGCAGGCTGGGCATGCGCTGGGCGGAGGTGACGGCGAGCGCGCGCAGCTTGCCGGAACGGATGTGGGGCAGCGCCTGCGTCAGGTTGTCGAACTGGAAGCTCGTTTCCGACGCCAGCAAGGCGGTGGTGGCGGGGGTCGATCCCTTGTACGGCACATGGATGGCGTCGGTGCCGGTGCGGATCTTGAGGAGTTCGCCGGCGAGATGACTGGTCTGGCCGATGCCCGCCGAGCCGAACGAGAGTTCGCCGGGATGCTGCTTGAGCTGGGCGAGCAGATCGGTCACGCTCCTGACGGGCGATTGCGCATTGACCACCAGCACATTGGGAAAGGCAATGATGTCGATGATCGGTACCAGGTCGGACGGCTGGTAACTCAGGCTCTTGTAGGCGCTGTAGTTGATTGCTTGCGGCCCGACGTTGCCGGCCAGCAGCGTATGGCCGTCGGCTGGGGCACGCAACGCGGTTTGCGTGCCGATGATGCCGCCACTGCCGGGCCGGTTGTCCACCACGACGGCTTGGCCCAGGCGCGCGCTGAGGGTGCGGGCCAGCAGGCGGATCGGGATGTCGATGCTGCCGCCGGCGGCGCCGGGCACGACGATGGTGATGGGCCGCGTCGGCCAGTTGGGGGCGGCCTGCGCAAACGCCGGGTTGGCGGGCGCGCGCCCGGCCAGCGCGCAGACGAGCAGCAGGGCCAGGCGTCTGGCGGGGAGAAAAGTGGGCATCGGCATGTTTCCTTTGACGTTCCGGATGGGGCCGCGGCGCGCTCGGTGACCTGGATCAGTGGCCAGCCGCGGAGCCGTCCAGGTGGTGGCGCACGTAATGACCGAGATGCGTTTCGGCGCCGCCCAGCAACAGGTCGTTGCCGATCAGCCGCTTGCTGTAGTGGCTGATCGGGGTTTCGTCCTGCAGGCCGATGGCGCCGTGCAACTGCAATACGTCCAGCGCGATGGCGCGGGCGGCGCTGCCGGTCATGACCTTGGCGGCGCTGACGCGACGCGCGCGCTCGTCGGGGGATGCGCGGTCCCAGCCGTGCAGCGCCTGCCGCGTCAGATGGTGCGCGCCGTGCCATGCGCGGTAGTGATCGACCATGCGGTGCTGCAAGACCTGCTGCTCGGCCAGGGCACGTCCAAACTGCTGGCGTGTCCGCAGATACTCGATGGTGATGGCCAGCGCGCGCCGCATGGCGCCGATACTTTCGGCGCACAGCGCCAGGGTGGCGAAGGCCAGGGCGCGTTCGATGGCCGCCGCCGCGTGCTCAGGCCCGGCGAGTTGGGCGCTGGAGGCCAGCGCGACTTCGTGCAACCGCAAGTCGGCGGCGCCACGCCCGTCGTGCAACACATAGGCTCGCTTGGTCACACCGGCGGTATCGGACGGTACATGGAACAGGCCAAGGCCGCCGTCTTCCAGCCTGGCGGCCACGAGCAGGTGATGCGCTTGGGCGCCGCCCATCACCAATGGGCTGGCGCCGTCCAGGCGCCAGCCGTCGCCGGCACGCCGCGCCGTGATGTGAGGGTGGGGCGCCTGTCCGGCACTCGCCTTGTCGCCGCAGGCCAGCGCGCAAAGAGCCTCGCCGCTGGCCAGTGTGGCGAGCAGCGCATCGCGGCTGACGCCGGGGGTAAGCGCCAGCAGAATCTGGGTGGACAGCACCGCGCTCCACAGCAAAGGCTCCAGCACCAGGGCTTCGCCCAGGGTTTCCATTAACGGCAGCAGGTCCCCGATGGCGTGGTCTAGGCCGCCGACGCGCTCCGGAATCGTCAGACCGGTCAGGCCCAACTCAGCCAGGCTGGTCCAGGCTGAAGCGTCAAAGCCGCCTTGGGCGCTGACAATTTTCTGCCGGCGCTCGAAGCTGTAATGTTTGTCGAGCCAGCGGCGCACGGTGTCGGTCATCATGGCTTGCTGCTCGCTCAGATGGCCGGTGCCAGGCCGGTCGATTTCGGTCTGCCCCGCGAAAATGGCTTTGGCGATGATCTGGCGTTGAATTTCAGAGGATCCTCCCGCCAGCGAACTGCCGCGATAGCGCCACATGTGCAGGGTCAGGTTGCCGGCGTGGCTGGTATCGGGCGATGAGTCGCCAGGCTGGCCTTCGACCGCCAGGGGATCGAAGGGCAACGACGCGGTACCGTGGGCATCCATGCGGAACAGGTGCAGGTCCTGCAACAGCTGGATGCCTTCGAGCTTGAGCAGCGAGGCTTGCAGTTCCGGGCTGCCGCCTTCGGCGGCCTGTCGCACGGCAGGCCACCAAGCGGCTTCGAGCGCCCCCATGCGGATGGCCAGTCCCGCCAGACGGCGCGCCAGCGCGGCATGTTCCGCGCGCTGATCCAGGCCGGCACCGTCCGGTTCGCCGTGCGTGCCGCCGCGGGTCCGCAGCCATTCGGTCGCGCGGGTCAGTTCGGCCTTGCACTCCGCCACGCGCGCCACGAACAGGCGCTCGATCACCAGCAAGCCCTTGGCAATCGACCAGCCGCTGTTCTCTTTGCCCACCAGGTTGGCCGCCGGCACGCACACGTTGTCGAAGAACATCTGCACGTGAAAGAGCGAGCCATTGATGTAGCGGATCGGACGCACCGTCACGCCGGGCGCGCGCAGATCGACCAGCAGCACCGAGATGCCGTCCTGCTTGCGCGTCGCTGCCGGGTCGGTGCGCGCCAGCACCAGCGCCCAGTTGGCCCAATGCCCGAGGCTTTGCCAGATCTTGGTGCCGTTCAGAATCCAGTCGTCGTCGACGCGGCGCACGGTGGTGCGCAGCGATGCCAGGTCCGAGCCGGCATCGGGCTCGGAATAGCCCTGCGCCCAAAAATCGTCGAAAGACAGGATGCCGGGCAAAAAGCGCCGGCATTGTTCCGGCGTGCCAAAGCGCATCAGCGTTGGGCCGATGGTGTCGATGCCCAGGTTTTCGACATGCGGGGCATCGCTGGCGGCCAGCTCCTCGCGGAAGATGGCCTGCTGCACCAGCGTCCAGCCGGGGCCGCCATGCTCGGACGGCCAGCCCGGGGCGGCCCAGCCGCGCGCATGCAGGATGCGGTGCCAGCGCGCGGCTTGCTCGCGCGTGACCAGGCAGTGGGCGCGCGTGGCGGCACGGATGTCCCGCGGCACGGCGGTTTGCAGGAAATCGCGGACCGTCTGGCGGAAGGCATGCAGGTCGGCGTCGGACAGACGGACGTCGGGTGGGGTGGGCATGGCGTTTTTCTGTGTTGCTTTCTGTGTTGCTGGATTCAGTCCTGCCAGTAAGGCTTGCGCTTTTGCACGAACGCGGCGATGCCTTCCCTGGCGTCAGCGGTGGCGAAAACGTTGCCGAAGTTCTCCACCGCCGTGGCCACGCCGCGCCGGTAATCGGTGTCGTTGGCGCGCATGAAAGCCATGCGCCCCATGCGCATGATGGTGGGTGACTTTTGGCACAGCGCGCCGGCCAGCGCGCGGGCCTCGGCCATGACGTCGCTGCGCGGCGTCACGCGGCTGACCAGGCCCAGTTGCATGGCTTCCTGCGCGCCGAAGGTGCGGCCTGTGAACAGCAGGTCGAACGCGCGGTGGCGACCGACCACGCGCGGCAGATGCGTGTAGTGGATGCCCGGGATCAGCCCGACATCGATCTCTGGATAGCCGAAGGTGGCTGTATCGGCGGCAACGATCATGTCGCAGGAGACGGCTAACGTCATGCCGCCGCCGCGCGCCGTGCCGCCCACGGCGGCGATCGAGGGCTTGCCCAGGTGGTACTGCGCGTCGCACAGCTCGCTGTACAACTTGTTGACCAAGGCATAGCTGCGCTCGGGTGGTACGTCGAGGGCGTCGAGTTTCAAGCCGGCGCAAAAGCGCCCCGGCACGGCGCTGGCCAATATCACGGCGCGCACCGAATCATCCTTGGCGGCGCGGCGCAGCGCGGCCAGCAGCGCGTCGATCATGGGCTCGTCGAGCGCGTTGACGGGGGGACTGTCCAGCAGGATCTCCGCGATCTGGTCCTGGACGGCGTAATGGATACGGGATGGGGCGGTCATGGGTGGCTCGCTGGAAACGATGAGGTTTTTCTGAGGCGGTCAATGGACATCAGCAGCGGCCATGGCATGGGCGGGTTCCACCACGCCTTGCGCCATCCACCGTGCAATGGCCTCGGCCGAATAGCCCGCCTGGGACAGGATTTCCTCGGTGTGCTGTCCGAGTAAAGGCGGGGCACGCCGGGCTTGGCGGGCCTCGCCCCGGAAACGCACGGGCAGGCCGATGTTGCTGATCGTTCCCAGGACGGGATGTTCCGATTCGACGATCAGTTCGCGCGCGGCTGTTTGCGGGTGGGCCAGCGCCTGGTCGAGGGTGTGGATGGGCGAGCAGGCCACGCCGGCCTGGCTTAGCACGTCCAGCCAATGAGCCACGGGTTGCGTGCCAATGCGCGACTGCACCAGCGCGACGACGTCGGCGAAGTGGGCCACGCGTTGCGCGTTGGTGGCGAATTGCGGCAGATCGACGCAATCCTGCAAGCCCGCCGCCGGACAGAAGCGGCGCCACTGGGCGTCGTTGCCGACGCCGATCATGATGGGGCCGTCTTGGGCTTGAAACACCTGGTAGGGCGCCATGGCCGGATGCGCGGTGCCCATCGGCTTGGGGACCTTGCCGCTGCGCCAATAGTTCTGGGCCAGATAGCCCATCAGCCCCATCGCGGTGTCCAGCAAGGATACTTCCAGGTGCATGCCACGGCCGGTCTTTTGGCGCTCCAGCAGCGCGGCCAGGATACCGCTCAGGGCGTGCATGCCGGTGCCCAGATCGACCGGCGAGAAACTGGCGCGCGCCAAGAGGCCACCAGGCTCGCCCATGGAACTGATCATGCCGCTGAAGGCTTGCAGCATGACGTCGTAGCCAGGTTTTTCGCCCAGGGGGCCGTCGCGCCCATAGCCGGAAATTTCGCAATAAATCAGCGCCGGGTTCAGCGCCGACAGCGTGTCGTAATCCACGCCCAGCCTGGCCGCAGTACCGCTGCCGAAACCTTGCAAAACGATGTCGGCCCGCGCAGCGAGCTGGTGCACGATCTGTCGGCCTTCGCTCGTCTTGAGGTCGATGGCCAGGCTGCGCTTGTTGTGGTTGACCGCCAGGAAGGTGGCCGATTGGCCTTGCTCCTGCGGCAGCCAGGCTCGCGTGTCGTCGCCGTGGCCCACAGGTTCGACCTTGATGACTTCGGCGCCCAACTCGCCAAGGTATTGCCCGCAAAGGGGGCCGGCAAGCACCTTGCTCAGGTCCAGAACCCGGATGCCCTGCAATGCATTCATCGTGACGTATTTCCTGTTGATTACTCGGGTTTGATGCCGATGGAGCGCGCCAAGGCCTCCCAGCGGTCGGCATCGCGGTTGACGTAGGCTTGCAGCTCGGCGGGGTCGATCTGGAACGGCTCGGCCCCTCGCGCAATCAGCCCTTGGGTGTATTGCGGGTCGGTCACGCTGCGCGCCATCGCCTGGCGCAAGACTTCAACCAATTCGGGGGGCGTTTTGGCCGAGACTTGCAGCGACAGCCAGAATTTCAGATCCAGCGCGGGGTATCCCGCTTCTTTCAAAGTGGGCACGTCCGGCAAGAGAGGGGAGCGGGCTTCGGAGGTGATTGCCAGCCCCTTGAGAGTGCCGCCCTGGATTTTTCCGACACAGGTGGTCATGCTGTCGAAGAGGAAATCCACTTGCCCCGCCATCACATCGGTGCTGGCCGGCGCGCTGCCCTTGTAAGGCACCGCCACCGCCGAGAAGCCGGCGGCTTTTTGCAGCAGCGCGCCGTAGATGTGCGGCGAACTGCCCGCGCCGTAAGTTGCATAAGTGAGGTTGTCCGGTTTCTGACGGCCCAACTCGACCAGGTCGGCCAATGTGTTGACGTGCAACTTCGTGGGATGCACCACCAGCACGTTGGGGACCATCGCCGCGATGCCGATGGCCACCAGGTCGCGACGCGGTTGCAGCCGCGCGCCGGGGAACAGCAGCGGGTTGACCGCGTGCATGCCCACGGTATTGAGCAGCAGCGTGTAGCCGTTGGCCTCGCTGTCCACCACGTACTGCGCGCCCAGATTGCCGCCCGCGCCGGGCTTGTTTTCCACGATCACGGATTGGCCGAGCACGCGCGACAAGGGGATGGCGACCATGCGCGCGACGAAATCGCCCGGACCGCCGGCGGCAAAAGGCACAATGATCCTGACGGGGCGCGAAGGCCACGGGCTGGCAAGCAGCGGCGGCGCAAGCAGGGATGCGACGGCGCCGGTCAGCACGGTTCGGCGCTTGATTTTTGTGATGTCCTGGATGTTCATGATGTCTCCGATGAGATGCCTGCTTCTCGCGCGGTACCGACGGCATGGCTATGGCTGGTGCGACTATCGCGTAGTCAGCCCGGTATGTCGAAGACTGTTTTTTTATGCCAGGTATATGCTGGTTTTATGACCATGCAGGCTGCTGGCGGGTGGGGCTCTCAGGTGAGGCGGGGTGGGACGATTGCAGGAGGCAGTTCTTCATGTCGATTGATGTTCGCGGGCTCAGATGCTTTCTGGCCGTGGTTTCGGCCGGTTCGATATCGCGGGCAGCCGAGGCCATGCATCTTGCGCAACCTGCCTTGAGCCTGCAGATCAAGCACATCGAGGAAGCGTTGGGGGTGGCGCTGTTCGCGCGCAGCCATCGGGGCGTGGCGCCGACGGCGGCAGGCTTGCGTTTCGAGCGCCATGCCCGGGATATTCTCAAGCGGCTGGATCTTGCCTGCGAGGATGTGCGCGATCTGGCCACGGATCTGGAAGGGCGCGTGGCCATCGGTCTACCGCAGTCGATGGCCAAGATCCTGACCCTGCCTGTCGTGCGCGAAACCCTGCGGCGCTGGCCGCGAATCCAGTTGCAGATCATCGAATTGAGCTCGGGCTATATCCCCGACCAGTTGCTGCGTGGACACCTCGATATCGGCTTGACTTTTCAGACCGATGCCCGGGCCAGCTTGCGGTTCGAGCACCTGATCGACGAGGATCTGGTGTTGCTGCTGCCGCCGCAATCATCGGAGCCGCTTTCGGTGGTCCAGGCCAGCAGACCGGATAACTTGCCCACAGTGGCTTTCAGCGACCTGGGGCGCTATCCCATGATCCTGCCGACCCGCGAACATGGCTTGCGGGCGTTGATCGAACGCCATCTGAGCGCGCGCTATGTTGATCTGCCTGTGCTGGCCGAGGCCAACACGATTGCGCAACTGATCGAACTGGTTGCGGCGGGCGTGGGCCACACGGTGCTTTCCTACGCTTCGGTTTGCGCCGAGGTACGCCAGGGCTTGCTGTCGGCGGCTTGCATCCGCGATCCCAGCATATCGCGCCCGGTCTATCTTTGCCGGTCGGTCACCACGCCCTTTTCCAGCGCGGCTTCGGCGGTGCTCGAATTGATGGTGGGAACGGTACAGTCCCTGGTTGCAGAAGGCCGTTGGCCTGCGCGCTTGAATGAAATACAGACAGGACCGGGTTGATCATCCATAGGGTTTGTAACCCTGCAGCCACTGCGCCAAGTTTGTCATACAATGTATGTCAACGGTAATTTTATTTTAAGATCCCAGCCATGCGAGTCAATGCGCGTTTCGAGGGTGAGGCCGAGCAGCAGCTCAGCTACTTGGCTGAAGTGACCGGCCAAGGCGTGAGCGAGGTGCTGCGCGTCAGCGTGCAGCATTACTACGACCAGATGCGGGCGCAGCGCGGCGGGCTGGCGCATTTCTCGGCCTTTGTGGGCCAGGGGCGCAGCGGACGCGGTGACATTGCCAGCAACTACAAGGCGCGGCTGGACGAGGGCTGGGGCGCCAAACATCAGGGGCGCGTTCACGCCGTGCATGAACCGGCGCTGCCCTGGCCGGCGCAGCCATCGGCAACGGCCAAGACGCCGGCTCGCGCCAAATCGCCTGGGGGCGGCGCGTGATCATCGCCGACGCCGGTTTTTTCTACGCCCTGGCGGATGCCGACGACGTTTGGCACACCCGCGCAGCGCAGGCGCTGCCCACGCTGGGCGAGGGGCTGGTCACCACTTGGCCGGTGCTGACCGAGGCCACGCACCTGCTCACGCGCTGGATCGGCACCGAGGCCGCGCAAGCCCTGTTGCGCGACGTGGCGGCGGGCGGCGTCGCGGTCTGGCAATGGGGACAGCCGCAGACCGAACGGCTGGCGCACCTGATGGAGCGCTACGCCAACCTGCCCATGGACCTGGCCGACGGCTCGCTGGTGCTGCTGGCCGAGCATTTGGGGCATGGCCGCATCCTCACCACCGATGAGCGGGACTTTGGGGCTTATCGGTTCAAGAGCCGCGAGCCTTTTCATAACCTGCTGGCGAGGTGACGTGAAACTTTTTTCTAGAGGCGCTGGCCCCCATCCCAACCTCCCCCCAAAGGGGGAAGGAGTTCGAGCGCCCAGTCCGTCGCCGGCGCGGCGCGCCTGGCTGCGCTTCAAGCGCAACCGGCTGGGCTTCTGGAGCTTGATGGTGTTCTGCACGTTGGTGCTGCTCAGTCTGGCGGCGGAGGTGCTTTCCAACGACAAGCCGCTGCTGGTGCGCTATGACGGGCAGTGGTATGTCCCGCTCGTCAGGATCTACCCGGAAACGGTGTTCGGCGGCGACTTTGAAACCGAAACCGACTATCTCGACCCCTTCATCCGCCAGCAGTTCAACCAGCCGGGCAACTGGGCCGTGTTTCCGCCCAACCCGTACGGCCCCAGGACGATCAACTACTTTGCCAAGGTGCCCAATCCGGCGCCGCCGTCGCGCGACAACTGGCTGGGCACGGACGACCGCGGGCGCGACTTGCTGGCGCAGCTCATCTACGGCTTTCGCGTCAGCGTGCTGTTCGGCCTGGCGCTGACTTTCGTGGGCGTGGTGCTGGGCGTGGCCGCCGGGGCGGTGCAGGGCTTTTTCGGCGGCAAGACGGATCTGGCGTTTCAGCGCTTCATTGAAATCTGGGGCTCAATGCCGGAGCTGTATCTGCTGATCATTTTCAGCGCCATTTTTTCGCCCAGCGTGGCGCTGTTGCTGGTGCTGCTCAGCCTGTTCGGCTGGATGGGCCTGTCTGACTACGTGCGGGCCGAATTCCTGCGCAACCGCCAGCTCGACTACGTGAAAGGCGCGCGAGCGCTGGGCGTGCCCAGCGCTCAGATCATCTGGCGCCACATCCTGCCCAACAGCATGACGCCGGTGGTCACGTTCCTGCCGTTTCGCATGAGCGCGGCCATCCTGGCGTTGACTTCGCTGGACTTCCTGGGCCTGGGCGTGCCGCCCGGCACGCCCAGCCTGGGCGGGCTGCTGAGCCAGGGCAAGGAGAACATCGACGCGTGGTGGATTTCCATCAGCACCTTCAGCGTGCTGGTGCTGACGTTGCTGCTGCTGACCTTCATGGGCGACGCGCTGCGCGACGCGCTCGATCCGCGCAAGGCCGACCGATGAGCGCCGCGCCCCTGCTCGACGTGCGCGGCCTCAGAGTGGCCTTTGGCGCCAAGACGGTGGTGGACGATGTGTCGTTTGCCATTGCGCCGGGCGAAAAGCTGGCGCTGGTGGGCGAATCCGGCTCCGGCAAGACGGTGACGGCGCTGGCGCTGCTGCGCCTGCTGCACGACGCGCGCATCACCGGCAGCGCGCTGTTCGACGGCGGCCAGGGTGCGCGCGACTTGCTGGCGTTGCCCGAACGCCAGTTGCGCGGCCTGCGCGGCGACGACATCGCCATGATCTTCCAGGAGCCGATGACGGCGCTGAACGCGCTGATGACGGTGGGCCAGCAGATCGCGGAGGTGCTGCGGCTCAAGCGCGCCTTGTCGCCCGCCCAGGCGGCGCAGGCGGCCATCGACTTGCTGGCCAAAACCGGCATTCCCGAACCGGCGCGGCGCGCCGGGGCGTACCCGCACCAGCTTTCGGGCGGGCAACGTCAGCGCGCCATGATCGCCATGGCGCTGGCCTGCGAGCCCAAGCTGCTGCTGGCCGACGAGCCGACCACCGCGCTCGACGTCAGTTTGCGCGGCCAGATCCTCGACCTGCTGGGCCAGTTGCAGCAGGTGAGCGGCATGGCCGTGCTGATGATTACGCACGACTTGAACTTAGTGCGCCGCTTTGCCGACCGCGTGGCCGTGATGCAGCAGGGGCGGCTGGTGGAGCAGGGCGTTACGGCGGAGGTCTTTGCCGCGCCGCAGAACCCCTACACGCAAAGGCTGATGGCCAGCCAGCCCGAACGCGACGTGACCGAAGCGCCGCCCGATGCCGGCGCCGCGCCCGTGCTGGCCGCTGAGGCGCTGCGCGTGACCTACCCGGTGCCGCTGCCCGGCGTGCGCGGCTGGTTCCGCAAGGGCGCGTTCGTGGCCGTGCAGGGGGCCAGCTTCGACCTTGCGCCGGGCCGCACGCTGGGCGTGATCGGCGAATCCGGCTCCGGCAAATCCACGCTGGCGCAGGCCGCGCTGGGGCTGCTGCCGGCGGCGTCGGTGAGCGGGCGGCTGGTTGTCGGCGGGCGCGCCTGGCAGCACCGCAGCGCCGCCGACAAGCCGCTGCGCCGCGTGGTGCAGGTGGTGTTCCAGGACCCGTTCTCGTCGCTGTCGCCGCGCATGACGGTGGAGGAAATCGTCGGCGAGGGCTTGCGCGTGCACGCCAGCCAGCGGCCCGCCGCCGAGCGCGAGCGCCGCGTGCACGAGGCGCTGGCCGAAGTCGGACTGACCGAGGCGCAGTTCCCCGGCCTGCTGGCCCGTTACCCGCACGAATTCTCCGGCGGGCAGCGCCAGCGCATCGCCCTGGCGCGGGCGCTGATCCTGGAGCCTGAATTGCTGGTGCTGGACGAACCCACCAGCGCACTGGACGTGACCATCCAGAAACAGGTGCTGGCGCTGTTGCAGCGTTTGCAGAAGGAACGCGGCCTGGCCTATCTGCTGATTACGCACGACGTCGACGTGGTGCGGGCCATGGCGCACCAGGTCATCGTGCTCAAGGACGGCGAAGTGGTCGAGTCCGGGCCCGTCGCGCAGGTGCTGGGCGAGCCGCGCCATCCCTACACGCGGCGGCTGCTGGCGGCGGCGTGAACCTTCGCATTCGCGCGCCTTCTGTCCTACACTGCCATTTTTCCCATCAGGAAACCGCCATGTGCTCCACACGCCTTCTGCGGCAGGTGTTTGCTGCTTCCACGTTCTTTCTGACCGCCTTGTCTGGTGCCCGCGCCGCGCCCGTGGCGCAGCCGCTGGACTGGCAGGTGGAGGGACAGACCTTCAGCGGCTACCTGGTCTATGACGATGCCGACCCGCACCCGCGTCCGGGCCTGGTGATGGCTCCGGACTGGATGGGCGTCACCCCCGCCGCCGTCGATCGCGCCAAGGCGCTGGCGGGCGACCGCTACGTGATTCTGCTGGCCGACTACTACGGCAAGGGTGCGCAGCCCAAGGACAACGCCGAAGCCGGGCAGTTGGCCGGGCAGTTGCGCGGCGGCGACCGCGCCGCCCTGCGCGCGCGCATCCGCGCGGCGGTGGCCGTGCTGCGCGAACAAGCGGGCCACGCGCCGCTGGAGGCCGGCAAGATCGGCGCGTTCGGTTTCTGCCTGGGCGGCACCACGGTGCTGGAACTGGCGCGCGCGGGCGACAAGCTGGCCGGCATCGTCACGCTGCACGGCGATTTGTCGGCCAACCGCCGCGCCGCGCTCGGCTCGGCCCAGACGCCGCTGCTGATCCTCAACGGCGCCGACGACAAATCCGTCAGCGCCGAAAACATCGCCGACTTCCAGCGCGAAATGAACGCCGCGGGCGCCGACTGGCAGTTGGTCGATTTCAGCGGCACGGTGCATTGCTTTGCCCTGCCGGGCGCGGGCACCGATCCGGCCAGCAACTGTCGCTACAACCCGCGCTCGGCGCGCCGCGCCTACCGCATGATGGACGACTTCTTCAGCGAAGTGTTCGGGCGTTGAGATGAAACGCCTTTCCCTTTTTGGGGAAGGGCAGAGAGACCACACCGCTCTTCAGGCACCTCTCCAGGGAGGGGAATAAAACCGCCTTTCCCCGCTGGGGTCAGGTTGGGATGGGAACCACCAAGCGCGTTATTCCAATTCGCGTTTAAAACTTTCATGACCGTTCAGCCTGATCCTGAGCTTGCCGAAGGGTCGAAGGCCAGCGCAGGGCTTCGACAAGCTCAGCCCGAACGGTTCTTTGAATGCGAAATGGAATTACAGCGCCCGCCCAATGATGATCTTCTGCACGTCGCTGGTGCCTTCGTAGATCTGGCACACGCGCACGTCGCGGTAGATGCGCTCCAGCGGGAAGTCGCTCACGTAGCCGTAGCCGCCCAGCGTCTGGATGGCGGCGCTGCACACGGTTTCGGCAGTTTCGGTGGCGAACAGCTTGGCCATGGCGGCTTCCTTCAGGCAGGGCTGGCCGGCATCGCGCAGTGAGGCGGCGTGCCAGATCAACTGGCGCGCCGCTTCCAGCCGGGTCGCGCACTCGGCCAGCCGGAAGCCCACCGCCTGGTGGTTGATGATGGTGGTGCCGAAGCTCTCGCGCTCCTTGGCGTAGGCAATGGCCACCTCGAGCGCGCTGCGCGCCATGCCCACGCTCTGCGCGGCGATGCCGATGCGCCCGCCCTCCAGCGCTGACAGGGCGATCCGGTAGCCCTCGCCTTCCTCGCCGATCAGGTTGGCGGCGGGAATGCGGCAGTCGTCGAGGTTGATCTGCGCCGTGTCGCTGCTGTGCTGGCCCAGCTTGTCCTCCAGCCGCGCCACCCGCCAGCCGGCGTTGCCCAGCCGGTGCGTGGGCACGATGAAGGCCGACAGCCCCTTCTTGCCCGCGGCCTTGTCGGTGACGGCGATGACGATCGCCGCGTGTCCGTTCTGCCCGCTGGTGATGAACTGCTTGACGCCATTGAGCACATAGTCGCCGCCCTGCTTGACGGCGGTGGTGCGCAGGGCCGAGGCGTCGCTGCCCACGTGCGGCTCGGTCAGCGCGAAGGCGCCCAGCATCTGGCCGCTCGCGGCGGGGGCCAGCCACTGCCGCTTTTGCGCCTCGGTGCCGTAGCGCATCAGGATGGCGTTGTAGGGGCAGTTGATGACGCTGATCGGCGTGCTGGTGCCGCCATCGCCGGCGGCAATCTCCTCCAGCACCAGCGCCAGCGAGAGGTAGTTCAGCCCCGCGCCGCCATATTCCTCCGGCACGCAGATACCGTAAGCGCCCAGCGCCGCCAAGCCCTGGTGCGCGGCCTCGGGGAAGGCGTGCGTCTTGTCCCACTGCGCCGCGTTGGGCCACAGTTGTTCCTGCGCGAAGGCGCGCACGGCCTCGCGGATCATTTGCTGGTCTTGAGTTAGCAGCATGGTTCGGGTAGTGTGAAATCGCCGCAACGCAGCTCAACGGCAAAGCTGTGAAGGGCGGTTGTAAAGCCAGTCCTTGCAGACATGGCGATATTTTGACAGCGGCACGATTTATAACTTACGGGATCAAGGGTTCGCGCAAGCGCGGATACAGCGCGATCGACTTGATCGTTAAAGCGGCTCCTGGCGGGTCGCGCCAAGTCAGCCGCAGGCGCTGAAACCGGAACCCGCCCGCGCCGGCGATGGGAATGCAACGGCCCGCCGCGCTGGGCGGCGTGCAGTGTGGACATCCACCCCCGGCGCAGACAGACAGCTATGCTTGTCGTAGCATTCGAGGCGGAGACAACACTTTCCCTCAACTTTCCGCATGAACCACGACACCACCCACCTGTGGCCAGCGCCGCGCTGGGCTTTGGCGCTGCTACTGGCGATGCTGGGCACGCTGGGGCCGTTCTCGATCGACACCTACGTGCCGGCGTTTGCCGCCATCGGCGCATCGACGGGCGCGACGCCGCTGCAATTGCAGCAGACCTTTTCAGCCTACCTGTTCGGCTTTGCCTTCATGAACCTGTTTCATGGCGCGCTGTCGGACAGCTTTGGTCGCCGGCCCGTGGTGTTGTGCGGGCTGGCCGCGTTCACCCTGGCCTCGGTGGGTTGCGCGCTGTCGCAGACCATCGGCCAGTTGATTTTTTTCCGCGCGCTGCAAGGGCTGTCCACCGGCGCGGGCATCGTGGTGTCGCGGGCCGTGGTGCGCGATCTGTTCACGCCAGCGGAAGCGCAGCGGGTGATGAGCCAGATCACCATCTTCTTCGGCGTCGCGCCGGCCATCGCGCCGCTGGTCGGCGGGCTGCTGCTGGACTGGTCGGGCTGGCGCGCCATCTTCTGGCTACTGGTGGGCGTGGGCGCGGCGCTGACGCTGGCCAATTTCCGCCTGCTGCCCGAGACGCTGCTGCCCGCGCAGCGCCAGAGCCTGCACCTCGGCCACTTGATGCGCGGTTACTGGCAGTTGCTCAGCGATCCGCGCTTTCTGCTGCTGGCGCTGGCTTCGGGCGTGCCGTTCAACGGCATGTTCCTGTACGTGCTGTCGGCACCGGCTTTCCTGGGTCAGGTGCTGCGGCTGGAGCCGACACAGTTCTTCTGGCTGTTCGTGCTGAACATTGCCGGCATCATGGCCGGCGCCTGGCTGTCGGGCCGCATGGCGGGTAAGGTGCGGCCGCGCCACCAGATCATGAAGGGCATGCGCATCATGCTGGTGGTGTCGGTGCTCAACGTCGCGGCCAACGCGGTGCTGACGCCCAACGCCTGGTGGTCGCTGTGGCCGATCGCCATCTACGCCTACGGCTGGGCGATGATGGTGCCGGTGGTGACCCTGCTGGTGCTGGACTTGCACCCCGGGCGGCGCGGCATGGCCTCGTCGCTGCAAGCAGTGGTCGGCTCGGCCTCCAACGGCGTGGTGGCGGGCGCCGTGGCGCCGCTGGTGATGCATTCGGCCATGGGGCTGGCCCTGGCCTCGGCCATGTTCATGGCCGTGGGCCTGTTGGCCTGGGGCTTTTTGCGTCGGCATTGGCCGCAGATCGGTTGAAGCGCGGATACAGCGCGATGGAACCGACCGTCAGGGCCGTCCCTGGCGGGCCGCGCCAGGTCAGCCGCAGGCGCTGAAACCGGAACCCGCCCGCGCCGGCGATGGGAATGCAACGGCCCGCCGCGCTGGGCTGGAAGGCGGACCATGGCGTGGCGGGGCACAGGGCGCTCCAGC